>TARA_B110000259_G_scaffold26588_2_pt1 | contig 34618 bp, 22 predicted proteins | sample TARA_B110000259 | Tara Oceans TARA_B110000259 (sample SAMEA4397649) | marine metagenome | biome: Polar Biome; feature: [SRF] surface water layer (ENVO:00010504); material: water (ENVO:00002006), including particulate matter (ENVO:01000060) such as... | depth 5 m | reverse complement strand
TCTTTTATTATATATCAATCTAAAATTCATAGGCTTTTGTTTATGTGCCTTATATGTGAAATTATTATCTGGCGTATGCCCCGACGCAGTTATTAAATTAACATCAGTTGCATTACTAATAGTAGAACTAGATCCTTTGAATCTTATTGTATAAAGTTGTATTGCATCAACAACAAACTGACTTATAAGATTTTTGCTTATATAAAAATCAGCATCGTCACTAACCGTAGTCTTATCGCCTGCAGAATTTTGAACACTTACTAAGTTTTGAATTCTAGAAAGTACTCCGTCCTCTTTTAATATTCTAGTTGTAATGTCAGTAACATAAAAATCTGCTATAATTTCTTTATCATCTTCGAAAAATAAAACCTCTAATTCATTAGTAGAACCTTTAAGTATTTCATCTAATTCCTCTTTGCTGTCAATTCTAGAAGATGTAAACGAAATAAGATCATATTTGTCCTTGATCTTCATTGCAGTTGATGCAAAATAAGAACGCTCTTCAGTATTATCTAACGTACCAGGAATCTCTTCAGATTTTCCTCCAGAAAGAGATCTTGTATAATAACCAGAATCCCACGAGGACTTAAATACATTTACATCTTTTTTACCAATTGCAATCTCATCAATTAAAGGATATAATGGAAGTTTATCAGAAGATTGAGACAATTTGGTAATACCAGTTGGATTGGTTTCATTTACCTTATGATAGAAGTGATTTTTTATTATACCCCATCGGTTGTCATTAAAACCACCATCTTGTATAAATCCTATATTAAAGGTAGTACCACATCTATTATATCTTTCATAATATTTTTTAGCAGTTGTTAATTCATAATTATTAGTTAATGAATGTTTGTAAATTGCAGACTCAAACCCAATTTCTCTTTTATCCGCACTTGCTTGAAGTCTATTAGATTTAAAATGAGTGTACATATCTGTAAATGTAATTACTGGTGTAAAATCAACAGTATATGATCCATTGTGTCTGATTAAGAATGGATAATAAGATGCGTCAGCTGAAGATACTAAATCATATCCAATAATACCTTTAAATAATTTATAACTTTTTGGTTTGTCATTATCTTCTTCTACAGAAAGCGTAGCATATTTTATTATTTCGGTTCCATCTTCAAAGTTAATTGTAAATCTATTATTATTTATAGTTCCATCAGATTCTACAGTAGTATAATTGACACTGTCATTATCAAGATTAAACGTGTTAGCAACATTATTAATAGAAATTTTATCTAATGTAGCCTTGTGTATACTTGTTCCACCGTCTACATAACTGTACTTGATTCGTTTTTGTATATTGTTTGGTAAATAAGCAACATCTAGAATGTCACCTGGATCATTTACATTTACTGGCTTTCCAATTACCTTAATAGCGGTAGAGTTTTCTATAGTGTATATTGAAAACTTATAAATGGCATTACCGGGAGTATTTGGATATAAATCCATTAATACATCACCATACAATCCAGTTTCACCTAACAAAAGTTGATTGTCGAAATCAGGTTCACTTCCATCAAAATGTGTAATTCCCTCAACGTCATATGGTCCACTTCCTGTAAAATCAGCTTGATTCCAGTTTAATGCACCATCAAATGCAGTATTTGCATAAATGTAATCGCCCGCATTATGATCATATACTATTTTATGATTTAATTCATATAATAGTTTTCTATTCATGTTTCCTTTAATCCAGTAATCACTTAAATTCAAGTTAACAAACAGTATTACAAATTTAAATTTCTTGTTCTGAATAACCTCGAATTCAACACTATTATTACTCACATCAGTGTTAGTCTTTAATAAGATACTAAATTTATACCCATTAAATTCACTTCTTTTTACAAAGTCAAGTGCGGTGTTATTAGTAAACTCCTTTCTATTCTTTAAGACAACCTTTATACCTTTAAATATTGTGCTAGCAAATGAACTATCTGTTCCACCGTCAACTAATGTATACTTCTTCTTCAAATTTGTTTTGAAAAAGGTATTATTAATATCATCCGTATTTAAGTATCCTAAATTATATTCTCCAAAATTATTATATATGTTCTCTATATCATCTATGTTTAGGTTTTTCTCAAATCCCTCAGTGATCATGAACTTGTTAAAATAGTCGTTCTTAATACTCTTGAATAAATCCGCAGTTAATTCGAATCCTTCCAAGAAGTTAACATATGAAAATGTATCGTTTAATTGATCATATCTCAGGTACTTAGGTTTTTTATCCATATAGAACCATTCATGTGTCATATCAACTTTATTACGACCAATTGCTGTCAAGTCTGGTGAAAAATTAGTTCTACCAAAGGCTTCATTTGTATTTAAGTAATATGGTTGATCTCTAACTGTTAATGAATCTTTTAAAACCCACTTGTTTATATTTGGAACAACTCTAGAATTTATTGCAAATTCTTTTAATTGATTTTCCTTTAATCTATCAAATTCACTGGTAATATTTACAGATTCACCATCAAAGACAGACTCTTCAGACAAAATTCCCGAAAGATTTGAAAAATAATTTACAGGCTCAAGAGCATACTCATCACTAAATATATCTGTACCCTCCAATAATGTATTATATTCGCCTGTTATTGGATCTATATTCGCAAGTGCATGCGTATAAGGCTCATATGCAATATTTTCTGTAGTCTCTAGAGATAATTCTTTTAAATCAGAATTGGATGTATCGTAAAAATCAAAATTCATATCATATACATCGTACGCAGAGAATAATCCAATATTAACGATGTTTTGATTAAATACTCTAGCTTCACCGTCTTTTAAATCAGAGATTGATCCAAGTATTAATTTAGATTTAGTAGAATTAGGAACACTAATATCTTCTACGATATCTAACACCTTGTTGTATACTCCAGCATAACTTGTTTCTAAATAATCTCCTATAGATATCTCACTAAGAGTACTATTATTGATGTAGATTGATTTAGATGAAGAATTTCCACCATTCAAATAATAAGCGGTCCAATCTGCTAATACAGTATTTGGTCCATTTCTCAACTTTAAGATGTTTTCAGTATCTAGATTGCTAATTTTTACAAAATCTATAACATTTGATTTGCTTAACAAAACAGTATGCTGTAATAGTCTGTAACCAGGAACTCTCGCAGTAATAAAAATGTCTGATCCTACATTATATGAATCAAGTTGACTGTCATCACCATGTATTGCTGATGCCAATGCCGAAGCTATATCACCAGTAGTACCCTGATTAGAAAATTGTTTATTACTATATGTTCCTTTAGGTAAAAGATAATTAGCAACATACATTCTATTTTGAATACTTATGTTGGACTGAATTTGATCAACTCTCACAATAGAACTTATAGCTCCACTTATTGACATATTAAGATCACCTAAATTTGTCTGATTCTCAGAGATAACAAACGACTGTGTCGCATAATCGATATCTAAGTTTAAATAGTATTGCAAATCTAGACTATCCCATGCATTTACCATATTGGATGTTGTTTCAACAAACGTTGCACCCGTAGTAAAAGAAAATTCAAAAGTCCCAGTAGAATCGTTTATACTCACTGTTATATTCTCAGAAGGTGTGTGTTTGATAAATGTAAATTTATAAGCTTCTTCTCTAGAGCTTACCGCAGCTATTCTATCACCACTTTCTGGTTTATCTAAAATAGACAACTTAACAAAATCATATCCTCTCTCATCATTTTTAATCAGATCAACTGACTTTTTATTGTAAGACAAGCCAATCGTATTTGGTATAACACCAGTACTATCATCAATCTTTACTTCAAGATTTGCAGGATCATATAGACCTGCATTAGAAATCTTATAATAAATATCATTTATCTTTACATAACCCAGTGTAGGTGTCGTAGACATCTGTTTAAATGATGGAATCGCAGTAATAGGATTATTAGAATCTACCAAAGATGTAACTTTACTAAACTTAATAACACCATTGTTACTAATAGACGATATTTCACCAGTACCTGAATCTATATCATCAACATATAGACCAAAATATCTATTAACTGTGTAATAATCAGAACTATCATCGTCAAATAAAAACTCTAAGTTTAATAGATTTGCCGCTAATATATTATTTCTTTTAAATCCATCGGTAATAAAGTCATTTGCCTCAACTAATGGTTTATCAGCCTCTACATAATCTTTATAAATGTATTCACCTTTACTAGTTAATTCACCAGATGATAAGTCAATACCATTGTAGTTTGTTGTTTCATTTTTACCGAAAGAAACAGATATTGGTGATTTAGGGAAGGTTTCCTGTTGAATATGTGTTCTAATATACTTACCTAGGTTTGAATTATTAGTTAGGTCAAAAGTCTTAACGATCTCTGAATTTTTAAGTAGGTTTTGTATTCTTTCTGGGGTGTTACCGTTGGTAGTTCCAAAATCATCACCGGTTGGGTTTTTAACTTTAAATATAACAAAATTATTAGGCATATTACTGTCTGCCCATATTGGTGCAAACAATCTATACTTCTCTGTATAATTTTTAGAATAGTTGTAAGATGTACCGTATTGGTATTCCTCTTCTATTTGTTTATCATAAGCATCTAATACCGTTAAATCTGATTGAGACCTTTTAGTTAAGTATATTAGATCAGATGGTGTACCTTTAGATTTAAAGAAAGTTGAAACATCCTTAGCATAATTACCATTTGGATTAACAACATTTTTTTTATATTTTATATCTGCCAAATCTTTAGAAGCACTAATGCTTTCTAAATAAATTGAACCATTTGAACTTGTAACTATTTTAACATTACCAGATAACTTTGGATTTGTTCTTAATAGAGGTTTAGCAACATTATCTAATTTATAATTGGTTTGTGTATTGAAATTTGGACCTGCATTTATGGTATCATATCCACTAATCACAGGGAACGTATATGTCGTTACTAAATTAGTGTCATCCCCAATAATACATTTACTAGAATCAATATTCGCATAAACTTTAACAGAAGATTCACTTGTTAATCCAAGCTCATTGGCACTTATAATAACAGGTCTCTGTTGTGATGTAAGATTCACCACTAAGCTTTGTTCAAATACTGGTGGTGTAAGTGGAAGTGCATTAGAAAGTAGATATAATGCATCATCAATATCTTCAGCTACTATTTTATATACATATTCTAAACAGGTATCAACAGCGCTGGTCTTTATTACATTTCCAAACGTTATATTGTCTATAAACGTTTCAACGTGACTACCAGGATCACCCTGTAACGTAGTATGCAAACCATCGACTATATATATTGGCCAAAAAAGCGTCTCTGTTAAAGAACTGGTTCCTGACACTTCTAATTCAGGATCATGAGAATAAAATGCATAAAATACATTAACCTCATTCGCACCCGGAGTTTTTAGATTTTCAACTATATCGTCGGAAATCTTCGGTTGCAAATAATCACTACATTTTCCATAAGACGTGATTTCAGAACCCCTTGTTAATAAACCATTTGAAAGATATCCATACCAATTTAAAGCGCTTCCATCACCTAGATTATCCCACACTAAATAACCATTGACATCAGAAAATATATTTGATTCATATAAATCCGTGTCGTCTTGTGCTAGCGCTCCAATTTCTGTTTTATAAATAGCAACATTTGCAATTGCTAAACTTAACAAACTTGGAAATGCAGCAACACCATCGGGTCTAACGTAATGTAGAGATGTTTCCGTATACGATGCAGCACAAAATTGATTTATACTAGGATCTGATAAATTAGATTTATTAATGCCGCTCAATACATGTGCAACATTAACAACAGCCTCTTCACAGAACCATAGTTTACTGCCTAGTGTATCTGCGCCCCAAGTATTTACAGTAGACCTTTTGTAATATTCAGTACTACTTGCAAGTTCACTGTAAATCCCACTTTCAATAACACCTAATTCGGTAGCACCTTCAGTACTAGTATATAAATTAGAGTAATATTCACTGGAAAAGACTGGAGTATTATCTGCGACTAACTGTGCTAATGTTTTTACATCAGATCCGTTATACCATAAGGCAATATTCTGAACATCATTTGCACAATATGTAATTGTATTAGTAGCGTACTTAACATTTATAGAAGTTGAAACAGCTAAGTTTGTACATGGAGTGATTTCAGTAATTTCTCCAGTAGAATCTATTTTTAATATTACAGATGATAAACTATCTGAAACTGGAACAAAAAGGTCCACTAAATTGTTTGAAATTACACTATTTGTGAAGCTCTGGTCATAAAAAATACGATCACCTACAGATAATAGACCTACATTTTGTGCCTCTTCAGTTTGACCATACGCGATGCCATTTTTAGATGCATAACATAATACATCAGGATCACTACCAAATGATCCAATATTCATTTCAAATATTGGTGTCGATTCTATTACAAATTGAACTTGTAAAGGAGCAGAATCTGCGTCCCTACTATCAGTAACCTTTATTGTCCAATCGTCAGTTCCTACATGTCCTATATTTGGTGTATATTTAAAACTTAGTGTATTACCTGTTTGACTATTAATAGTCACATCGCCGTCTTGTGCGACAGAAACTATAGTGTATGTAAAACTATCACCTATATCCGTATCAGATACACTAACACTAAAATTCCTGAAACTGTTTTGTGTAACTGTTTGTGTCCCAGGATCAGTGATCGTTGGAGCCGCGTTCAGCGGATTTATAGTTATAGTAGCAGGTGCCGAAGTTTGACTAGCAGTGTCTGTAGCTGTGAATTCAAATGAATCACTTCCAATGGTCAAGGCAGTATGAGTATATGTTGCTGTATTTCCAACAAGTACCACAGTACCTCTGGTTGGATTAGATGTAATTGCGTATGTTAAATTGTCTGTATCTTGATCATCCGTACCAACAAGTGTAATACTTAGTGTAGCACCCCATGCAATATCATAAGCAGCTGCGGTTGCAACTGGAGCATTATCAGGTGTCGGAGTTGGTGGTATACTAGTCGGTGCCGGAACTATTGTTAACGTTCTAGTAACTTCAACCGCACTATTACTTGCCGCATCACTTACGTTATAAGTAATTGTATATGTACCAGCCGTATTAGTGTTTGCTGGAATACCAGCAGGTGTTATGGAAGCAGTGATGTCACCGTCGATATTATCACTTGCAGTGGCGCCCGCATCGGTATACGTATCACCAACTGTTATTGAAACCGTAGCACTGCCAATTAGTGTAATTACAGGTATTGTAGTATCCGCAACTGCGCTTATTATTACTGTTCTAGTTACCTGGGCTGCTGGATTTCCTGCCGCATCACTTACGTCATACGTAATTGTATATGTACCAGCCGTATTAGTGTTTAATGGAATACCATTTACATCAGTAACAGTGATAGTACCATCGCAACCGTCTGTTGCTGTAGCACCTGGATCTGTCCATGTGTCACCAACTGTAAGATTCACCGTTGCGTCACCAGTTAGTGTAATCACAGGAGGACAAATGTCTGCGCTAATTTCTAAAACTTCACCGTCACTAGATATTTTAATAATCTGACATGTCTCTGTCTCCGCATCAGTTATTAATGCCCACCAGCCAGGTAGTGTTGCGATAGTGCCATCAAAAACAGCAGCAAACGATGGATCATCGTATAATATAGTACCCACAACAAGAGTTGCGGTTACGCCGGTGTCATAATAAAATCCAGGAGGCGTGGCACTTGTGGTAGCTGCACATGCACCCAGTGCAGTATTAAACCCCGATGTTTTGTATTGAATAATTGCCATTTATTTAAATCTTTTTATATACACAGTCCTTCTGTCTGTATTATATATCCAGATTAATTATTCGGCATACCTCGTCAGTTTAGCGGCTCTAATAGAATTTAGATTTTTACCTGCTGCACTGTACTTGGCAAAGACTTCAAGATCGAATGAGAATTGCTGATCATATTTGTCAAATATATCTAATCCTATCTTTTTAGTATATGTTAAGTTAGGGAAGTTTAATTTAGCTTGACCACCAACTCTACCGATATCACTAGAAGAATCATTACCGAAGTAATCAGTCATTCTATATTGGAATATAATATCAACAGAAAGCGCGTTAGAAGTGTCTAATCTTGATGGATTTCCTTTGATTTCTTTTCTACTTTGTTTAGCATCACCTTCAACTCTCAGTGTATTTAAATTAATCGGAGATAAGAATAAGAATGCTCCACAAGAACGACCACCTAAAAGGTATTGATCATTTGCGTCGAATGACATTTTAAACGTTCTATCACCTAGTGCAATTAAACTACTAGTTTTTTGAAATGCCAATTGTTTTGTTGCTTTAACAGAATCTACCAGCGATGGTAAAAAACTACCACCTACTGATGCACTAGATATAAATGATGTTCCCGTTGCATATGTTGCAGTAATAGGCATTGTATAAATAGCGTTGTCTATTACAGTTTTAATATTTGTTTGTTGTTGAGCATCTGTAGCAGCTGTAATTCCACTGCCTAGTGTTTCTCTAAAATCAGACCATATATTTTCTATATCTGGATGATCTTTGTGCATATACAAACCGTTGTTATAATTTGCAGCACCAATTTGAGATGATGAAATACTACACACATCGACAATTGTTTTAGAAAAGTCTTGAGTCAAATTCACCGTTGTATTTCCACCATGTTTTCCGAATGTACCTGTCCATATAAAATCAACAGATGTTCCGTTACCAGTTGGAGTAATTAAACTAATTTCACTGGCTTGATCAATTTGAAATGATGCATAACTTAATGCATATTCATAATTGGTAAAACTTATTTGACCGGCACCCAACAATGATTCAGTAACATATAATGGATTTTGATTAGCAATATCCATAAATCTGGAGTAAATAAATTGTCCTCTTCTTTGAGCAGATTGATATGGAGCTTCGGCTAATAATTCATATGAACTTATAGAAGTTGCATCAATGTTTTGATATTGTATTGGAGCTAAATCATATTTACCTTCAGATGTGTAATATTTATCAGAACTTATCTTTGTATCAGAGTCACCATTACCATTGTCATTTAATCTTACACCAAAACCATTATCTGCAATCGCAGAACCTGCAGCGGTAGATCTATATGCTGGTAAATTTCTATCACCTACAAGTCTAGAAACTAATTCTAATTTAGTAGCTTTAGTATTCTCTAATAAAACTTTAAATGTCTTAGTAACAATATGACCTTTCTTAACAGTTAAGCTGGCAACCTCGTCGGTATAATAACCGGCGAATATTTGATTCTTAGTATTGTTATTGACAACAGTAACTGTACCATCTTCATCCATTATTTTAACAACCAATTCTCCGATTTCAACTTCGACAGCACCTTTAAGTGAAGCTATCTGAGCCTCTAATTCTGCGATCTTATCATAAACCGATATTGGTTTTTGTTCGGCAGAAAGAAATCCAGATGCGATGTTAGCCGCAGTGTGTGCATAATATTTTTCATTAGCACTAAATGAATCGTCAATGTGCGAATACACGCCCTTAGATGTAAGTTCTTGTGAAATCTTAACAGCCGCAGTTTCAGCAGCGTTAGCCATTAATAGAGCTTCAACATTCGTAGTGTCAATTTCTGCAATTGGAAAATCAATAGTAATTGATTCAGACCAATCAGAATAAATTGGATTAGCAGGGTAACCAGCTTCAGAAACAGATTTAACTCTAACTTCTACTAATTCACCTTCATTGATTGAAACATCTAATTGGTTAAAATTAACCGCTTGTGCATCCTCTACTAAACTACTTTGCCACTCGAACTTGTTCGTTGTAGCACTTCTATATCTGTCTCTTGTTTTGCTTTTCTGTTCATTCCAATTTGAGAATACAGCAGTCTTTTCTCTAGTTCCCTCAGTGAATGGCAACTGAGTTACATCACTTGCTTTACCGCTTGTAGATAAGTATCTATATTGTATAACGAATTGTACAATGTTTTGATCTGATGTGTCTGCAACTTTCTTTGCCGCAGGCACTTCCCAGAAACCTCTAACTCTATACTTAGGTGCAACAGTAGTTGCATTAGTACCACTTGCTAGCGATTGAATCTGATTTACAATACTATTATATAAACTCGTCTCACTTGTTCTTTCAGCAATAAGAGAATTTAATTCGTTTTTGTCTTTGTCTTTTTGAATCGTAGACTCATATTTCTTAGTAGAAATCTCTGATCTCTTCTTAACAATAGTTTCATCTAACTTTTTAATCTTCTCCTCAACACTTACCTTATCAGCAGATAATTTCTTAATTTTATCAGCGCTGTCATTAGCTGTTAGGTGAGTATTAATTTGTACAACCTTAAAGTTGTTAAGGTTAAGTGCCGGAGCGTCAGGTGTAATACCTTGTGCGGCCGGTGGAATAGCGTCCTCTTTAAGAGCTTGAATATATCTACCGAAATCGGCAACTTCTGTCTTGTAATAATCATCTAATCTTATTTCAGAACCGTCTACCTGTACAAGCGTCAATTCATTTGTATATAGACCAATACCAGGTGACCAGTTTTCCGCTAATATTTTAGAATCAGGATCAATTGCTTTTACAAACACTAAAATTCTTTCATTAAAACCTACATTAAGTTGTATGCTTAAATTAGATGAATCGTTTTTATAAATTCCAAGTTGATTAGCACCAATCTTAATAGATTCATACCCTTCAATTATCAATAATTCAACCTGATTAGTAGAAGCATCAATTTTGGTAATTTTATATCTGGTATTCTTAGTACCACTTTGTACCATAAGTTGATCATTAATCTTCAAGGTCTCAGTTTCCTTAAGATCTTTAGTAGAATCACTGTATGTTAATTTATCTAAAGTGTAAAGTTTTATTGCTCGTTTGGTTGTAACGCCCTCTACGATTACTTCTCTTTTAGAACTATTAATTTTTAATACATCAAACTTTCCAGTGAATTGCGCATTTCTATATGGCATGTCACGTGTGTCCTCGTCTAATGTGTATATTAAACTATTATTTGCAATCTCTTTGATCACTGTAGAATAGTTTAGACTCTCTTTGTTTTTGTAGTTGGTATTAAAGAAATCTACTGTCACTGCATTTGTAGAATCCAATATAATTCTTTTAACTAAAACTCTTTCAGTATTATTTGGAATTTGACCACTGACATCAATATTAGTTGTTAACAATGGATTTAAGAAATCCTCAAAAAAGTAATTGGCTTTGGTTGAAAAATTAACAGGTCTGTTAAACGTAGTAATATCATTTGCCGGCGATTTTAGAGTAGATGTGATAATATTTTGATAAGTACCATCTGGTAACTTAATTCTAGTATTACCTTTACCTAAACCAGCTAAAGATTTTAGATTTACATCTAATCTCTCTAGTTCCCTCTTCATATAACCGAATGACGGCACATAAACAGTTTTAGTTCCATCAGTTGTTAGTATCTCAAGTGCCACATCCTTTTGATCAGTGGTGATTGCCTCGTTAATTCTCTCGAATGTCTTTAAAGAGTTCGAGTTAATTTCAAGTAGTTTCTTGAGCGAATTAGAAATAGAGTTGTTAGTATTCATATTATCTTAAAATATCGGCTTCAAATTGATAGTTAGTAGGATTAACACATACTAATTCAATATATGGTTTGTTTGTTATTAATTGTGTCGAGTCTATATCAGCAACCAATGTGTCAAATCCAGTTGTAGAACTTGTCCATATTTTAATGTTGTTTCCTGACATATTTATAGCATCGAATGTAATTTTAAAAGTTTGACCTGTTTTCCATGCAACCAAACTATCATCTATGTATATATTAAGATCACTTTCAAGAGTTGATTGGCCATTTACCTGTGTTATCAAACCCTTAAGACTTAATCTATTCGTAAACATTTCAAGTCTAGTCCATATTGCAAACTTAGATGAACCATTACCAGCAACTGCGGCGTCAAACGTCGTAGTCGAAGATAATTGAGTTGCTATTGCACTCGCGGTCATGTTCCAAAGATATGTACTGTTTAATGTATATCCATCTACTGTACTGTCAATCTTAATTTTATTTGGAATACTCTTATCAATCTTAGTACCTTTACCAGAAAATATAACGTCTGTATTATATTGTAATTCTACAGGTATTGTTCCATCAATTAATGAGTTGATTTTATTGTGTGCCTTTGTAATTAATTCCAAAAGAGATGATGAGTCGGCTAACTGAATAGACGCACTTTCAAAATCATCTTCTAGCGCAACCACTCTCTTAAGTAGAGAAACTCCATCTTCTTTGGCAGTAACTAAGTTTTCTATTGCATCTAATCTTGTACCGACAGCAGAGTATCTGTTATTGGCTTGTATTAAAAGTTCAGTAGCATTTTCTAAAGCTGTCGTTGTGTCCATGAATAAATCCATAGAGAACGTTGTAAAGTCGTTTACACTAGTTTCAACACCAACATTATCTAATGAAGAATTGAATTTTAGATTTAACTTTAAAGAGAATGCATTACCATTTAAACCTGTAACTTCGTTTGGTTTATATTTGATTTGTTCATTAATCTTAGAACCAGGTCCATAAGAATCTTGAATATCATCAAGTATTAAAATACCATATAAGTTAGTAGCTCTATTTGCAGGTACTGATTGACTGTAAATGTCATAATATACAAGAACGGCATTAAAAGTAAACTTTTGTCCTTTTTTAGCAAAATCCAAAAGAGATTTTACATCAGGATCATTATTAATTTCTTCATATGCGCTTGCATCAAACTGAAGTCCAACACTATTAGTTGCATTTGTTTGAATATTGTAATACGCACCAGTACTTAATGTGTATGCATCAATAATAGTATCAATATTGATATTAGGGTCAGGATGCGTTTGTCCTGCTCTACCCTCTATATAATCAGATGCATATAATTTGGTTGCAGTAGTATTGTAATTTGTTGGCTTAAACAAAACAGTCGGCGTATAACCAACAGATGTAGGAACATTAATATAAACCTCATGATATGTGTTACCTTGATATGCAACATCATTCTCTACGTCAATCGTTCCAAGATATTTTACAACTCTATCATAATTTGCACTTGCTAAGTTACCACTAACCTTTTCAGTATAATTACCTAAAAGTGTTTGATTAGAATCTGCAGCAATAAAATCAACGGCACCTAAAGAAGATAACCATTTAAAGAATATTTTTTCAGAATCAGATTGTAAAAGAATAGGATCGTAATCATCATCCTTTAACAACAACTCTTCCAAGTTCAACGCATAGTTTTGAAACGTTTGTGCGAAATCAACATTGGGCATGCCAGCAACATATGCTTGGCCCGAAGCTTGCTTAAGGTTTAATTCAAAGTCTATTGTGTTAGAACCGTTAACTGAATCAGTAAAATCTGGAAGATCTAACAAAGCATATTTGCTAAACTCAAAATTTAAGTCTGAACTGTTAAAAGCTCTAGTCATATCTCTCGCTGAAGAAGCGAAAGCATACATTGTGCCGCCCATTGGCTGCGGTATTCTAACTAGAGGAGTTGCCATTTATTATTTAAATTTTGTTTTATACTATCGTTGCAACATGCGATGAAATTACATACCATTTGTCTGCAAAACATCTTACTGTTACTGTGGAATTTAATCCAGTTAATGCGATTGTTGTTGCTCCTAATGTACCAAGTATTGATCTAGAAGTAGCGCCAACGTTAATCACTGTTAATTCTTGTCCATCTACTGCTTCAGGTAAAGTGAAGTCACTATCTACAAAATATGTGATAGCCGTGATAGATGTTGGTGTCGATTGAACAGTTGGAACAGCTGCAGTACCTGCAACACCGCTCTTAACTAATGCTCCACCAAATTTAGCAGTTGAAGCAATTGTAGTAGGAGTATTAAACGTTGCACCTTGACTATTCACAAGCAGTAAATTTACTCCTCCTTGTGCAACAGTTAATGCTGCAGTAGAAATACTCGCAATTCCGCTTAGTGTTAGTGTGGTTGGGTTTAATAATGCCGTGACAGATGCTAACTCATCATTTAACAACTCAAAGTTGCTATTGATGATCGGTCTCGATGAAGAAACTGAGTCAGTTCCTAAAATTTCTGTAATGTTTGCCATTTTTTATTGTTTTTATTTTACTTTTAACATGTTTCTTTTTACTAAGTTCTTATTACCGTATGTGTCTTCAGCTTCTAGTTGAATTGAATAGTATCCAGGTTCTTTAAAGATGTATGTCAGCCACATATTATTATAGTATATATCAGTGATTTCTGGGTTAGTTATATTTGTAATAGTCCATTTTGCATTTTTACTACCAGGAAACTTAGAAATATCGGTAGAAATCGTAATATGCGTTGATCTTTCTACTTCAGCATAATCACTAAATACTCTAGTATCGTCCCATGTAGGATTATAATGTTCAACATGTGTTTCACCAGTTACGTTTGAATTTGAAGCAGCATTTACCTTAGTAATAGAAACTTCACTGAAATCATATGTACTAGAATACTCTCTTCCAACCGCTAATATAAATCTAAATACGTCATTTATATTATCGTCATCGTTGTCTTCAAATATTGCATTAAAATTAAACTTACTAATAACTGAATCAGCGCTAGTATTTAATTCATCCATAATTTGAGTCCAACCATTAACGTCATTTACAGTAGTTGGTGTTGTATTAGAAATCACATGTTGTCCAGTACTAATCTTACCAGTAACAGGATGTGTGTGTTTTATAACTAAAGTATCACCTTGTTGTATATCGTTTATTTTAAAACTAGAAGTTAGATCAGCTCCAACTCTCATAAAATTCCATGATATGTTTTTACTATCAGCCCATCTAAATGTAGATGAGTCCCATTGATATGGTCCAGTTGTTTCACTAAATCCATTCGGAGAATAAATGTCCATATATCTTCTAACAGTAGAGAACCTTACACCTTGATCTTCTTCAAGATGTACATAATTAGCTCTGTCTAGTGTTAAATATAACGTGGCTATATTTTCCTCTATTGTAGTCTTATTATCTTGTGGAGAGTTCCAATAACCTCCAGATTTATTCCATGAAAGTTTCTTATTATCCCATGATTGATTTTCCAACCACTTATAGATTCCATAAAGTTCTAGATTTTTTAATTTAATATCTATAACATCATTCATTCTATAGTGTGATCTGTGTCCAAATAGATCATAAGTCCTCATCTCCACACTGTAAGAATCAGCATATGGTAATATCAGTGGTAGTATCAAGTAGTCATCTATCGCACCTCTATATGTCTGGTTATAACCTCGTTCCTTACTGGTAACTACCCATTCGATCTCATAAACCCATGCTTTCCACCAATCATTCCATGTAATCAACAATGATCCGTTAGGATCTTCAGCATCTTCCCATGTAAATAAGGCTTCGTCCCATATATCATCAAAGGAATCAGTTCCATCTAATAAAATTGGACAACCGATTGGAATATTAGGGTTATATGAATGTAATTCACCATCATGATATGTTTCGTAAAACTTAGAGATTACAGTTTTTAGTTCTGTTCTATTAGCAGTTGTTAAATTATCCTCATTACCTATTCCTAAGTTTAAAAATAAGTTATAATTACCAGCATCGTTATTTTGATTTAATGAAGGTTTAAGAACCATCGATAAATCCTCTATAAAAAGATCTCTGTGTTCTGGAATAACTTTAAACCTCACATCATGTCCTTCGCTGAAGAATCCAATAGGGTTTTGATTATGCCAAATGTTTAAATTTCGTTGATCAAAATAATCACCTTCTGCAGTAATATCTATAATCTTAGCCTGTAAAGGTAAGTACTCTTTTTGTAGTTTAGATTTTAAACCATATAATTTAATTATAACTTCCTCGGGTGTATAATCAAATGTTTCAGTTACGTTAGGAATATCCCATTCGTCAAAAGTACCATTAGGTTCATTTAATCTGTAAACTAGACTAAACTTGCTAGTCTTCTTCATAGTATTCGATGGTAATTTAAATACTAACTTCTTTCTAATAGCTTCACCTCTAACCGATGAGTGTGGAACTGGAATTGCAAATAATTTACCAAAATTCTTAATAGAACTATCGATGTTTAACCAATACTCTTTAAGAGTGATCTTATCATAACCAAAGAAGTCTATTGCGTTTAAAACCGCTTTATAAGTTCCAACAAATGGTTTGATATTATGAAGTTCTAATAAAAGTTCTTTTCTCTTTCTGTTTAATAGAATATAATCAGGTGACATCTCACTAATGTCATGATCTTTAAATAACATGAAATCACCCTCACTTAATGTTGCACCAAAATTAGATAAAAGAACTTTAAGTCTTTCGTCTTCTGCAACAACTTCACCATATATTTCTATTTTTGCTATCAATGTTTCAACACCACTTGCATTATGATATACATATAAGTTTCTTACATGTGGACCTGGTATTATAGAATTTAATGCAAGATTAATTTGAATAGCTGTATTGTTTTGTGTAGTTAGATATTTTACACCATCTGTATGCACTGCTACATTACTATAATCAAATAAATCAAATGATTGTGTTTTCAATTCTTTAACTACAGGAATATTACCAGTATTATCAATGTCGTACATGATAATCGATGTACTATCGACTTTGTTAGTCTCTTCCCATTTAAATGTAAAAGTTGCAGCGTCACTTGTTTCAGCTGTCGGAAAATTTACAATAGGATCACCAAAAAGCACACACTCTTCTAGAATGAATAGATTAATAGTTTCATATAAACCTTCAGAAACCTCAGGCAAATAAATACTACCCTGATAAATCCCGAGAATATCTTTCTCGAAATTCAGGTCATATTCTAATCCTTTAAAAAATCTTAAATTTTCGTACATTATCTAGTTTGCTTATCGTCAGGCTTGACGGTGTAATTTTTATAATTCTTTAGATGCCTAGTCGCTTTCAATAAATTCTTTAAAATGTCATCTACAAATATTAAAAAATGCTGTATAGTTTCATTTCTTTGAATGTGACCAGATAATGATCTTCCTATAAATTCACTTCCCGCTAAATTATCATCGTAGTTGTAACCCGCGTTTAATCTAGAATCTTTTCTAGATTTAGCGAAATCATATCTTCTTCTAACTTTATAACCTAATAAATTTGTAAATAATCCCATTATTTAAGTGCTTTTCTATTTCCAGCCTGTACTCTTGTATATATTGTTCTAGGTACAGCTTCAGACTCAAAGTTAATACTAACTGCAGCCTCAGCATTCATTAATACAGTATCTTCAATAACATCACCATCTCTGTCTAACCATCCACCTCTAAATACAGCAACTTCTTCTTTCTCCATAATAATATCACCCCATTGATCTAAACCTTTTACAGTATTTGGTATATCAGCACCTATTTTAACTGGAACAACTTTAACGTCTTCTATTTTCTTAAAGAACACATACTTTTGTTTTCCATTTCCAACAGTTTCTAGTGTTACTGGTTCTTGTGGAACCACACTCACATTAACTGATTCGTAATAACCATTTCTTAGTGCAGTTTCCTCGGTTTCAGAAATGAATCTAACATTTACAGAATCAATACCCGCAACTTCTTCCAGTATATAAATTATATCAGATTTAGGTAACTTATCTCTTCTAGTAATATTCAATAAGTAATCAGATACTTTAGTTCTAACAGCTGACATTATTTCATTCTTTGTATAACCTTCAAAATATCTAATATTAATGTCCATACTATAATATCTTACTTGTGGTTTAACAAAAACAACTTCCGTAGTTACCATTTGTTGTCCACTGTCTTCTAATACTTTATGCATCGCATCATACTCACCTTGATCTAAGAACATTTCTTCTTGTGGAATGTTAAAATAATCTTGGTTTTTTGCTAATTTCTTTTTAATGTCAGGTACTGCGAAAATATAAATTACATTATCGTCATCTAAGTATTGATCATCTGTTGTGTTATATGCATCTATATAAGAGAACATATTGTATCTTGATAAGAAATACTCATAATTGTCTGGTGTTGCCAAGACAAATGATTTACTTGCCATTGGTGTCATAATCTTAGTAAACTGAGTATTTTCTCTATCACTACCCATTTTAGGTGAAGAAGTAATAGTTACATCTAAGAATTCATTTAGATCATGTTCAGTTCCATTTGAATCTGTTCCTTCGGCGTCCCATTTAATTGTTAAATCTGGTGAATCATCCAAATTACCAGATAATCCTCCGTGTTTTACATACTCTACAAGAATACTAGCACCCGATGGTGGAACCATTCCAAAGCTACCATTACCAAAATAAAGATCTAAACCTCCACTGATTCCGGTTTTAATTAAAAATGCTTTTTCATTTGAACCCAAATCATATAGAGATTCGTGTTTTGTCCAAAGTTCTCCATTAACACTAACGCTAACTTTACTATGATCGGTTATTCCACCTGTATTAATAGTGAATGATTGTAATTTTTCACCACTAGAAGTTACAGTTTGAGATTCGAATTTACCTTGAATTATAGCAGTTTTAAAAGAACTAAAATTTGTTTTTTCTAATTTGAATTTATCATTTGAATTTAACAAAGTATATGTTAAACCGTTCGCATCAAATTTAAGTTCTGCTCTACTATCAATGTTTAGTGAATTTCCAGCTATCTTCGACATATCTGCCCCTGGTTTCCATCTAAATTCAATTTCACCGGTTGCCGCAAAACCTCTAGTTGCATCATGGCCAGTCAATCTAGCCATACCGTATATTGATTCAGGTTGTTGAGCTGTGTATATGTTTTGTTCTACGACAGAATCTTCTATATAGAACATAATAAGATCTACCATTTCTGCAAGTACAACTAATATTTGCGAAAACGGAGATGCAACAGTGAATAGAGTATCTGCCCTATTATACACTCTCGTAATATAGGTCTTAGCATCGGCCATTATATTAATTGATCCGGTTCTAATTGTACTTAAAAATTTTAATTCTGCCATTGTTTATGTTTACTTTTTTATAACATGCTTATTTTTATACCGTATCTGCCGTCTATAGTAATATCTACGAAGGCAATATCTCTAACCTCACCTTGCATAAATTCAACTTCAACATTCACGTTATATTTTTGACCTAATGGACAATATGCATCAATCTGTTCAGTTATTTTGGCACGTATGTCGTGTTCATTCGCATTGAATTCATATATAAGTGTTTCCAAATCACATCCAAATAAGTGTTGACCCATAACTTCCCCACCATTAGTAAATAAAATTGTTTGAATCTGTGTGATCAACATTTCTATTTCACTGTTAGTTTGGACCTGTACTGGGTCATAATTGGGATCCGTAGGATATTTTATATATAATTCCATTTATGTATGTATCTTATTTATTTATGAGTGCATCATCCAATCAACGCCTTCATCTCCTTTGATCTCTTCTTCAATAGCACTAAGTTCATCATCTCCCATAGATTTAATAGCATCATAATCAAAATCTACATTTCCAGGAAGCGCAAACTTAAAGATACCTAATTTAGTACCAATCGATTGTTTAATCTTAGCGCTAACATATCTGAAGAAAATTTCATCGTCATATAATGCACAGTCTGGAATTGTTTCATATATTTCTAAGATCACATCACCCTTAGGTGTGTCACCCATAAATTTTAATTCTCCAGTTAATTGAGAATAATTATAAGAAATTGGATTTTCTAGGATCTGTCTAGATAAGTCTGCCATAGAAGCGTTCAATACATAGTATTGTAAATCTTCTGCGGCCTCAGCCATACCAGAACCTTCATACATACCTCTAAATAACATTCTTTCCATAGAGAAATCACCACCAGCTTGAAACCTAAGATCTAATCCCCCACCTTGTCCATGAAATCCTGACATCAAGTCATATAATCCATATACAGAATAAACTCCACCTCCACCATCTAAACCTGGGCCTGGTAAATTCAGAGTTCTAGTACTTTTAAAATAATCAGACGAAAATACATCGTTAGGTATATGATAAAGATTTTCTTTTACAGAATACTCATATTTTTTATAGAACCATTTCTTAGCCCTCTTTGTAATATTAATAATCTCTTTTTGTGGTAAATTAACAGGTACCATACATGCTCCAGTAATGTCATCGGCCAATTCATCCAAAAATGCGTTTAAACAGTTTGCACTAAAACTTCTCCCAGTGGTTAAGTCATTATTTGACCCGCTAATTATTTCACTCATCTTATTTTATTTTATTTTTTTACTTACTACGATTTCAGTGTCTTCGAATCTAGCTGAATCACTGACAAAACCTTCTCTGAATATTCCACCTATCATCTTACCTCTAAACATTGTGTCTCTTCCGGCAACATAACAGTTGGTTAATTCACAACTTCCGTGTGTGTAACTAGACTCAACTTTAGAATCCTTTATTTTAGTTCCTTTATATAAACTTCCCCACATAATAGCAGAACCTGTAACTTCACAACCATAAAAACTACAATTAGTTAAATTACCTGCAAGTTCACAATCAATAAATTCAAAATTATCAAGCATATAAACCGTAGGGAATTTACCATCTTTAACCTGTATTGCACCATAATCAGAGTCATAGTTAATAGTACCCGCAGTCATTGATCCATTTACTATAAGATCCATCACTTTCAATTTAAACCTTTCCCAATGTACTCGTATAACAGTTGGGTTATCTTGTAAATCTGTTAAGATATTTATGTCTGGCCAATGTTCAGATACCTTTTGGTAGTCTTTCAACATATCAGAAACTGGCTTATTCTTATTAAGAATTCTTTGTAATTCAATTTTATTTTCAGGGGAAAATCTAGGATCGTTACATGACTTCCACATTTGTGCAAGAAAGCTTTCAGTTAGGTGCAAAATATCATCTGTTTTCTTTTCATAATCTGCACCTCCTAAATATCTAAACTCAAGATAATTCTTCTCTTTCTTAGAAAAGTTTATTCCGTAATATTTAGTATCGGCAAATTTAAAATTATTAGATGCAATTTGATTTGCGTCAAAATGAAATGCTTCCCATTTTGGCATCACCCATTTAACACTCTTTGCATACGCAGACTTTTCTCTGTTTGGAAAAAGCTTATAAACTTGTGCTTCATCAAACTCTAAGATGAACTTTAGAACGTTCATCTTTAAAACAGTGTCCCTGTCCTCTAGATATTTTTTATCAAATGATAAGTTGATGTGTATTGATGCTCTATCATTGGTATACCCATTCTTAGATATCCAATTTAGCATTTTAATAACCATGATTCTGGCATTTCTATATGGAATAGGTCCAGTAACTAATTCAATTAGTCCTTTACCGCCTGACATATCAGGTTCCATCTTAAACTCTTCAGCTGATGGTTGAAAATCAGAATGTGCTTTGTCTTCCAATCTAATTTTTCGATCTAGAAGCGTAGCCAAAGATTTTTGGGTTGCTTCTAGATCGAGATTAGAATAGAATTCAAACTCAACACCCATAAGGGCTGCGTTCAAGATTGATTCTCTTGAGGAATCTATAGTTAATTTTTGCATACTAAGATTATGATATTATCGTTTCAATATATATCACACTCTCGTTGCAATAGTTATTGTGGCATTTTCAAGAAGACTTTCATTGAATCAATGTCGATGCGTGTAATTTGTACAGTGATTGGATCACCTGATTTAAACACATTCATAATATCTTCACCGATTTCACTGACATGTAACAATCCTGTCACACCTTCTTCAATGTTTATAAACAATCCATAATCCTTTTTAGTTCTCACAGTAGCTTGAACTATTGAAGGTATTTGATATCTTGTAGCAATATCATTCCATGGATTAGATACTGCATTTGCTTTTTGAGTAAGTGTAATCTTAGTGTTGCTAATTATATCTTTAACAATAAAGGTAACCTCATCTCCAGGTAAAATCTGTCTAGCTTTAAATTTAGCAGATGTTTCTTCATCTAAATCATTGTTATGAATCATACCAGTTAAACAATCATTAAACTCAACAAATACACCATACTTTGCAGTTCCTGTCACGTTTCCTGTGATTTCTTCTCCTGGTGAAGTTTTAAGTTTTTCTAATTCTACAGGTATTAATGCTTGTAAGTATTTTCTATGAGAAACTACAATTGTACCTCTTTCTGGTGAGAAACTTACAGGTACTACATACATTTCAGTTCCTATAATAGAAGAGAAGTCGTGTAATTTATTAATTCCTGCAAGAGATCCTGGCATAAAGCATTCGATACCTTGTACCGCGACCATATAACCACCATTCTCAATCATGTGTGTAACTTTACCAATCCATGCAGTTCCACCCGTTTCAACGGCTTCTCTAAGATCCATAAATAATTTATGTTTTACACCACCTGTAATAGATCCAAGTACATGTGTATTACTTTCATATTGTGTGATTAAAACAGCAGTAGCATCTCCAGGTTTTAACGCTTGAATATCTTCAGGTTCTTTATCATACTTAACGTATACAAGTTCTCTGTATCCAATATCTACACTAATAAACTCTGTACTAACTGCATGTATTTTACCTTCGTGAATTTCTCCTGCATGTAATTCTGCAAGTAGTGTTCCACGTGAATCGTCATGTGCAGTAAGCATATCATACATTTCTTGTGCATACACCTCTCGAGAATATACTTTGTCTCCGTTTTTGGTTTTAATGTGAGGATTTGGCTTTCTAGTTTTAGATGGGCAAGTAGCTTCATAAGCATCCCACATAAATTCGCCGTTTTCATCTGTGAATTGATCGGTCACTTCTTCCGATTCTACTTCAAGTATTTCGACATTTGTGTCTAGTTCTTCAACTAATTTGTTATCATTGATCTTAACTTCACCAATTCTAACTCTCTTGTTTTTTTCGTTGTTCATTTATTTTATATTAAAGGTGTAACATATTATATATCCTATTATTTTTAGAATACTACTGGCACAAAACCGACCATAGGAACTGGGCCAACTGGCGTGGGAATACCTCCCAAGTAGAGTAATTTAAATTCTAGTAAATGTAATGCATATGCTGCGGCTACTGCTGTAGAAACTGCTAATGCTGGTGGTTGAGGTGCTGGAATTTTACTAAAAGTTTTACCAGTATTCCATGCCTTTCTTAAATTATTACCTAGTCTTTTTGCACTACCATAATAAATTGGTATGTATAAACCAGTTAACGGTGGAGGAATCAACGCTGGTAATGCAGATGGTGATGGTGCAAATGGTTTAACTATACATGCATACCAATATGCAATTGTTACTGCACCCATTTTAATCCATGGGTCTCCACCTGGCCAAACATAATCTATATCAGCATCTGGTTCTAGTGCATCACATTCTTCTGCCGCCGTTTTAGCATCAATAACTTGTTGTCTTTGAAATTTAAATTGACTTCCACCTTGTTTTGGATCTATTGCAATAATATCTTCCGGTGTTCTAACGTTATTTATTGCGTTTGGAATTTTAATCCAATTTATTTTATATTCTGTGTTTTCATAATTTAATTTAACGTAATTATTATCTTTCTGCCACCAGTAAACTCTTCTGGATGCTTGTGAAGCTCCAGTTGTTAAATTAAATGCTGACCAAAAATCCCGCACCGGTACACTTGAATATGAAAACAAAGCTACAACATGATCTGTTAGTATTTTAGGTCTTTTGCTAGGGTTTTCAGGTGGGTTATGTTCTCTGTTATAAGAAACCTGTATCTTATACATGGACAATGGACAATCTTCTTTTTCATTAGGATCATATGGCCATGGCCTTACTATTGGGTTAACCAAACCATTTCTGACTCTTTTTTCTAGATCAAATACTAATTCACTTTCTGCGCTGTAGTATGGATATGATTGTTCTATTACTGATAAAAACAGTGCACTTATACCATCGGTAAGTGTTTGATATGAATATCCAGCATTTGATATATCTGTTCTGGCCTCTGTGCTAACATTAACATATGGAAATCTATTGCGAAAATAACTTCCACCTGGTGTCATCTCATACGTACTCAAATCTTTATATCGTTCTTTACCTAAACTAATAGCCCATAAAATATAATTCCATCTAGCGTTATCGTTAGTTAAAGTCTCGTATTGTTGTAACAATCTATTGGTGAATAATTTTATTAAATCATTTTCTGTTTCTGTACCGTCTAAGCAATGAAATTCAAAATGTTTAAACTTATGTAAATCTATCATAGGATCATTTTTATAATCCTCTATAAACTTACTAAACTTTTTAGCCTGTTTCTTTTCTTCCTCAATAGGATCTGGTATCTCAATAGGATCTGGACAAAAGTCAGCATAATCAGGATGAGACTCTTTTCCCATTTTAATTATGTTCCCATCTTTGTCCTTTTGATCTTGTAAAGGAATATCACCCTCTTTTAATAATTGTTCGAATATTAAACCATATCCCTGTTTTAATATTAATTCAGCTGCAGGATTATTTGTGTGTGTTGCACCGAATGGCGTCATTGCTAAACCTTTTACAGCTTCTAAATATCTCTCAGCAACCGCAACTCCAAAATCATATCTTCCACTCAATGGTGCCAAATTTATAGCATTAATCATTGCAGTAGGATCAGTAGTTAACGCAGCATTAAGTGGATTTCCCGGTTTAATAGATTTTATTAAATCAGCAGATGGTGGAAAAATCGGTACTTGATCAACTCCAACCTTTGGTAAATCATAAGATACTATAGCACCACCTGGTTTTGTAAACGATTGACTTGCAATGTCGGATGCTAAATTCGGTATAAATGTTGGCCAAAGTGCAGGCATAATTATTTACCTTTTTGTTGATAGTTAATATGAGTTCCCGATAATTTTCCTACTGTTGCTGGTGTTGGTGGCATAGGTGGACCAGAAGGTCCAACACCTGTTGGGTGAATATGTGCATTATAATCATCTAACCATGTTTGTAACCAATCTTGTAACGATTGACCTCTAACTGCTGGTTCTGTCTCATCTGCACCAGGTTCACCTGTATTTGAAACGAATATATCACCACAGTCCAAGAACATCTTAGCGTCTGTGCTTATCTTAATGAATCCTTCTTCATCTATTTGGATCATAGGTCGTTCTTTTGCACCGGTACCTCGAGTGATAACTAAACCATCTTCAGGAGAATGATAAATTCTAATATTACGAACTGAATCATATACTAAACTGACAACATCATGAGGTGCATCTGAAATTTCCAGTATATCTGTCTTTAAATCTTCATTTTGATCTATCTGAAACCAATATTCAGGGTGGTAAAGATTACCATTGTCAAAACGAACGGCAACTATATCACCAACTCTTGGTACATGATGAGAACCCACTGCATCTCTATTCATAGGAGTTGCCCATGGAATTGCATCGTCTGTAAGTTTATCAAATTTTCCATAAACCTTTACACGACATCTACCATTGAGTAAGGGATCTTCGTTTACTACAACTTCTCCCAACCAATGTGAATCTCTTAAATTATCTTTAAATAGTTCATCTGCCATTATCTGTGTACATTATCGTTAAGCGTTCCATCAGGACTACTGTCTATACCAGGTTCATGAATTCTACTAGGCGTAATTGTTTGATTTTGAGCTTCTTGTGATCTAGGATCATATACTCTTTCATCAATTTTACCATCAGGACTACTGTCTATGCCGGATTCATACATACTTGCAGGTGAAATATTACCTTTTTCTGAGTTTGTCTTTTTACTCTTAAATAATTGTCCAGCTAAATTTGCAATTGCATTAATACTACCTGTTTCTAACGCAGTGTTAATAGAACTTAAAGTATTTAAAGCACCTGCGGCTCCATGTACATTATCTAGAAGTAATGATTTCAGCTTGTCCATGCCCGTATTCGCCAAACTAGCTAACGGACCTGTTAATCTATTTGGATAAACAGCACCAAGTGGGCTATTGCCTTGTCCTGGTAGTGCGTTTTTTAAATTATTAAATCTATTTACTAATGATCCAGCAATACCATTTACTTTATCACTAATTGCATTTTGTGCATTTGCTAATGGATTAAATGGTGTATTAGGATATAAACCATCTTCTGGTTTTGCACTAGGAATAAGTGCTTTACCTTCTGATGTAATATTTGGACCAAAATTAGAAGTGTTAATTTTACCAGTATTCCAAGTAAAACTTAATTTAGGCTTTTTTAACTCTGGCATTTTTGAAGCATCAGCAAACATATCTGCAATCGAATCTGCCTGCCATTCACAAAAACCTAATTCAAACATCAGATGAGGTTTTGAATCTGCACTAAAAGTTGTTACAAGTTCAGTGTCAAACACGTTTGAGTTTTTACCAATAGCGGTTTCACTTCCCTTTGCTCTTGGAATAATGTTAACAGATTTGCTAGCATTATCACCTGGCATTGGCGTTCCATAAAGATTAAGATCTCTTGCGCCTTTATCCTGTTGAAATGTTCTAACCTCTGAAAGTACAATCCATACTCTAAAATGTCTTAGATTTTTTGGTAGTATTTCAATGAATCTTTCATAGTCATATACTGCTTCTTTATAGAGCGACATTAAACCAATAGCTGTCAATTCTATATTCTCTTCAAGACACTCAATTTCAATTTTTGGTTTTTCAGAACCTCTCCAAGGCTCTTTCATTTCACCATATTGTTCTACTAACTCTAGGCCTGTAACTTTTTGAAAGAACCATGGCATTTCTTTATTGATTTTCATTAAAACCTTTTGAAAATTCTCAAGTTTTTGAGCATACCCTTGATCGTCTGGCATGCCTTGTGCTTTATCTACAAAATTCTTAAGATATTCTTTTGCTGGTCCTGCCAATAATGGAGAATGTTGTCTATCTACGGTATCGAACATGAAAAAGAAACTGAGGTAAGTTGGATCTTCACTGATCTTTCTTAAAACAGAGCCTTTTCTAAATTCATTAATGTGCTTAAAGTCTGACATATGTTATATATTCTATTTTCTGGTCATGCCCTGGATATCTGAATCTTCTCCGGATGGATCTAAACTATTTTTAGCCTCTTGTATTAACATTGAATCTTCTCCAGTCATACTAGGTTTACCTCTATAAACCTCATTATTAATTTTAAAAACAACAATCTGTTTTTCAAATCCAAGATCTTCAATCGTATATGTATAGTTAGATACTACTTTATCAGTAATAGTAACTGAAGTTGTGTTTTCAAATAGTTTGCCTTCAGCTCTAATCCATACTAAAAGTTCATAGTTTACATCATCAAAACTACCTGTTTGACCAAGATCCAATACCCATGTTCCATTTTTCTTAATGGTCATTCCAGCACCTGGCCCAATTAAAGTATCATCGATTTCTGCTTCCCATGTTTCAAAAGTTGTAACTTCTTTATTAGCAGTCCATGTACCTTCAAATACAGCATATGTACTATTACCAAATGTTGATTGAATATCTTGTTCGGCAGTAGTATTGGTAAATGCTATTTCTATTTCTAATTCCACATCAGGCGTTGGTTCAGGTGTTGGTTCCGGAGTTGGCTCTGGTGGTGGAGGTGGACTATTCTTAGCAACATTATCAGCTTTCTCTTCATCGGTTGCTTCTTCTAAACCTGGAGGATTAATTAAATTCTCAGTTCTAGTTGGCCACTCTCTTCTAAGAAGTGTTACTATCTGTTTGGTCTGACCATCATCGGTTCGATATATTATATCTTCTATTAGGTAATAACCTGATAAAAAAGAATCCAACGCTTGATCGGGACTTGTTTTTCCTGCTCTTGCGATATCTTCAGCATCTTCGCCTAAATTGAAAGGTTCATCTTTGTCCATTCCAAGTTCCTTCTTATCACCCTTGATTCTTTCATTTTGTTCAATTGCTTGAGGATTTGTAATATACATTAATACAGGAATCTTCTGATATTTATAAAGAGATGGATTAAATGAATTCAAAGTAACTTTGAGTTTCATTTTTTGTGTTTCTAATTGATTTTGCGTATTGTGTAATTGTGCAAATGCAGCGTTAGGATGTACGTTACCTAAACCATCTTCACCTGCTTCCTGTCTACCAATATACTTATACTTAATTTGATCTAAATATCTTGTATCATTTCTATTACCCTTTAATGGTTCTTCTAACTCTTTTAGATCATTACCTCCAAGTGGTTCGATTCTAAACTCTTGTTTTTTATTTTCACCATTATTATCATATATAGTAACTTCTCTTGCATAACCTGCAGTTGTACTAATACTATTTGCATTATTTATAATCTCATTAGATTCAATGAATGCACTGTTTCCCATAAATGCTATATGGTTTGTCAATAACAGTGGCACTTCAATATCGTTTCCTGTTTCAGCTTCGCCATCTGATTTCATATCAGGTGTCATAGATTCTACAGTTGATGCTAAAGATGCCGCAAATTCTGCAATTGGAGGATTGGGTGAATTAAACAACGCATTAACATCTACATAGTTCATGTAGTAATATGAATCAATCCACCATTTTTGAAATGACTCTTCACCAATATAACTTTCTTTTACAATCTTCTTTATAAAATCCATATACGGTTCATACGCCATGATTCTAATTTGTGAATCGTCAGTGGCGTCTATGTTGGTTGCTAATCCTAGTTCAAGATCTCTTGCAACCAATTCCATGTGATCTAATGATCCACCGTTTTCAAGGTGTTTACAATCTTCGGCGTATATTCTAGGTATTTTACAATATCCAGATATACTAAATTCTGCAGTTCCCACATTACCTTCTTTAGGTGCTGTAGATTTGCTTATATCAAAATCCATATGAATGGACTTAAATGTTTCTTGGTTTTTAGAATTTATTAATATAGTAAAAAAGTCACCATCTCTAGGATAACTACCAACCGCAAATTTACCATTACTATCTTTTAGTGATAGTTTACACGTAGGTATTATCTGAGTTAAATTCAATTCAAAGAATGTAATATCCTTTGGGCTAAATTGATAACCATTGATTAATACTATTGGTTTTAAAGTACCAATAACACTAGTTTGTTTACTATCAGCTGCACCATCAGCATTGGGTTCAGAACCCTTTTCTTCAGCGAGCGCATCAATTTTTATTTCAGTAGGTCTAATAGCTGGTTCAACTACTGCAAGTATGTTATTTGATAATTCCATATTATGTTATTTGGCGCAAGGTGAATCGGGATTCTCCGGATTTTGATTATTACTATTTGCTGGAGAAGTACCATCTGGTATATTTCCACCTAGTTCATCAGCAACATCTGTTTTTGATCCGTCAACTCCACCAGTTCCAGTTCCACCAGTTCCAGTTTTACCTGAATTGTTTTCTAATTCCTTTTCATAATCAATAGAACCGCCTTTGGATGTATTATCAACTTGATCACTGTCATGTGCATCTATAACTAAGTCACTTGCTGTGTCCATTGACATTGCCATAATATCACTATTAATATCTTTCATAATAGATGCAACAACATCATCAGTCTGAGGATGCATACCTAATCTAACGTTAGTTCCATCGAATTCATAATTCTTTCTTCCAACAGGAATAACATTTGGTGGCAATAAGTTCTCTTTATTGTATTTGATTTTAAGTGCCTCTAGTCTTCTCTTGTCAGTGGTGCTCAATCTCTTTGATTGTATAAACTGGTTCTTAATTGGATTGTCTTCATACATCGCAGGTGTCTCTAACTTATAGTAAGGAATAGAATCTATTGGAATCCATAAAGTCTCACCTGGCATTATAGAAAAAGGATCTGAGATGCCATTAAATTTTAAAATAATATCTAAGCCAGTTGTTGAATTATAATGTTTTACAGCAATTAAATCTGGTCTAACAACGTCATCGTTGGACACTGTGTGTTTTGCAACCATTACATACTCGCTTGGATCTAAACTCCTAAAAAGCATAGTTGGTTGAGCGAGATTAATTTTATCGCCTTCAGTATTGAGTTTCTTGTTTTTAAATATTTTAAAATTCATACTAATTTGTTATTTTATCCAGCAGACATATCAGATAGTCTACTCATATATGGAGCATTTTGAATATTACTTTTATATCCTTCACCTCCAGTTCCAGTCTTACGGCCATATGAATCAACATTAAGCATAGCATCAACATCCATTGTACCAAGATCACCCCATTCAGGTTGTAGATACATTCTACCTCTACCCGCATTAAACATAGATTCAATTTCAGTTTTATCTCTAGGTCTACCAGGTTTTAATGTTATTTCAACTTTCATTTTAGTAGGAAATCCTTCATAACTAAGAGGTCCTTCGAATTCAAATCCAGCATCTTGTAATGCTAAATTACCACATACAATTATCGGGTTCATTGGATTACCAATAGTTACATGCCATTGACCAGTAGGATCACCAGTTAAAAATGCATTAATAATGGATCCACCGCTAGGTCCACCCATTAATTTCATAAGTCCACCACCAACGATGTTTTCAAGAATAGAAGAATCTCCTAAAATTTTATTTATACCAGCACCTGAACTAATATTAGATGCAGTTTTTTTCATTTGATCCATGAAATTACCACCCATTCCGGCAAGTGTATCAGCGATTGAACCTAAATAACCAGCGTAATCGCCCGACGCCAATTTCGATGTATCACCAAATGGTTTACCCGTTTGACCAGAACCAGAAAATCTTACAGCTCCTCCCCAAAATGGCGCGTTATTATATGTAAGTGCTAATACATTAGAAAGAGTATCCATGAATGCAACTTTAGGACTAGTTCCGGGGTATGCTTTTAGATCATAGTGAAAATTCAATTTAAATTCTTGTTCAAATTTTAAACCAGCTTTTCTGGCTAAAACAGTCTTTATAATATTAAGGGGTCCAAATACTCTGTTGGGATATGTTGCTTTTGCATAATCAACATTACCATGATCCTTTGTTTTTGCTGCAGATACAGATGTAAATCCATTTAAACCAGCTTCTATTGCTCCACCTTGTCCACCTGCTGCGCCGTCTATCATTTCACCAAGCTTACCTCTATCCTTTGTTGAAGATTGAGCTTCTTGTATTTGAGATTCTGCCTCTTCCCATTCGTATGTAGTTTTAAATTTAAGTATTTCTTTTAGATCATTACCTAGCGCTGGCGATAACCAAGTTACTGCACGTGCCAAATCAGGTTGACTAGCGTCAAGCATATCACCTTTAGAACCTTTTGTTTTAGGAGACAATAAATCATCTGACATTGGATATGCAAATCTTCTAAGAGTAATTAAATAATCATTAGATATTTGACCATAGTGTTCCATTTGAATAAAATCACTAAAATTATATGCGAAAGATTCACCTCCTGTTTGTTTAGAATAGTCAACTATATTTCTGGCAGTAGGATTCATTGCGGCTTTACCCTTTTGACCGTTAATAGCTTTCATAACAGGTACATTATAGGTAGAACCAGTAGTATCACTTTTGTCATAATTAGGAACTCCTGTTCTATTAGCATATCTATGAAGTGTCCAGTTATTAAATAAACTCCTAGGAGCTTTACCTAGTTTGATAGTAGCACCTTTGTCTTCATATTTCATTGGATCCCCAGAAGTTGCTTCCGCGACGTGATATATTCTGGATTCTACAGGGTTTTCAGGATACATTGATTGTGTTCCATTCGCAGCAGCCGACATGGTATTTTCACTTAATGTTGTTTTACCAGTACCCGCAGTGTCCACTGGTGGTTTAGGTGGTTGATCTAGTGCTCCGGTTTTTGGAGTTCTAGTCATAACCTCTTTGTTATTTACTTTGTCATCGTAAACATAATGAGTCACATCCACCCCAGTAGTCTTATCAACTACGTTAAGTATTTTTTTAAATAAGAAGTTTGCGTCGTCTCCAATTCCAGGCATATGAGTGATGTTATTTTTTATATATATCTACCTTATATGGTAGGATAATATATTAAACCCACTCCACGTTGTCCATTTCGTCGGTTTCTGGTCTATATAATAGATTATCTGACCATTTAGGATCTTTAGGGTATTTATCTCCTAAAAATTTCTGTAAAGATTTTACATATTCGCCTTTGGTGTGCCAATAAAATTCACCGTCTTTATAAACCGTACGATTAACTAACTCATACAGTTCTTTGAGCTTCATCTCTATATGAAATGTTTGTATATTATTAAATAGAGTTTCTTGTTCAGCACGGGTTCTCGTACAGAACACCGAGTCAACGATAATTAAGTATTGTTTCCACTTGTCACCATTGAATATATTATTCTCAATGTCTACGACTGTTGGGTAAAGAGCTCTTTTTAGATTTATCTTAGTGTCTCTACCGTCAAAATCCTTTATAAATCTGCCACCAAATAAATTCTTTTTTAAGAAATATACATGGTCATAGAATTTTTTAATTCTGACCTGATATTGAGGATTTACATCGTCAAATTTCACGTCATAAATAGTTACTCTAACAGGAATTAAAAGGTTAGGTTGTTGTGTAGTTGAAATAAGGGCGTGTATTTGATCACCCTTAGAGAAGAGTTGGTGTTTAATCATAATCCACAAATCTAACGTTATTAAATTTACTCAATACGCCAGTTTTTGGAAAATCACATCTGTTAAGTACTAGTAAATCTAGCTCGCATTCATCTTCTATTAATTCATTAACAAAATCTCTGAAACCATTAACTGTATCAGCACTCAATGATTTAAACATGTAAAGAATTTTAAGTTCATCCTTTCCTTCATTGTCGTCTAATACCTTTTGAATAGTTTTCATAATGTAAATAGAAATGATTATATTAGAGGGCTCGGTATTATCAGGATCACTCTTAATCAATCGATTAAAAATGTCATAGTAAGAGAGTGATAAGTCATAATCTCCAGTTTTGGATAACTTATCAAACTCTGTCCTTGTTTTACACCAAACACCCTCTATTTTTAAATTCATCCTTTTAACATAGATTCCAATCTTTTAATTTCTGCATGCAGAGATTGAATCCTTTTTTTTATTTCCGGATCAGCACCTCTATATTGAGAGCCCCATCCAATTCTGACTTCTACTCTGTCTGGATCTAGTTCTGTTCCAACATCAAGTCCTAGGTCAAATATCAAGTCTTTAAAGAATTTTATTTGATTAGATCTTTTCATAGGTCCATCAAACTCATATACTTGTCTAGATTCGAATTCTTCGCCACCTCCGTTTACGTTGTCATCCACTAGTGTTTTTATAACACCATTATCTGCTGGCTCAATACCGATACTTAACATAAATTCGCTTTTATTTTCTAGATGCTAAAGATTCCTTAGCTCTTTTCATTAATCCCTTAGCCTCTTTTTTATCTTCACGATAAGTTGCTTTGTTCTTTGCAAAATGAATTGCAGATGCCTCTTCTAACCATCCGATTTCTTCAGAGTTATATCCGATTTCATACCAAGTTTCCTTCATGTTTTCTAATTTGTCCATGAACTGTGCTTCCCATTGTTTTTCAATTCTTCTACGTCTAATATCTTGAATGGTTTGACCCGTCTTGATATTTTCTGCACGATAAGCTGCACGTGTAGGATCAAAAAACGAAAGTTTACTAAGATATCTCAATACACCTTGTTGTTTTAATCTATTTCTACGTTCTCTGCGATTAGGAATTGATTGGTCCTGTTGCGTCTGATTCTGTGTTGTTTCCGTTGGTTGTTGTGTTTGTTCTTCCATTATAGTATGAATTAATAAATGATTCTATTTGTTCTTTTAAAGTTATTCTTTGATTATCTATCTGATCTTCTACGAGCGCTATAATCTGACTGTTTAGGTCTTTTTTAGTGATGTCCATCTGATCTTTAAGTAGAGCATATATTTCCTTAGAAGGAATATTAACACTGATTGGCATAGCCGCCTTGTTCTTGGTGCTCATCTTTTTAAGCATCTCACGCATTACATTAACTTCTTCATTTTCAATATCTCTGCGAGGTCTAACTGGTGTTGCATCAACAGTTTCAATATCTCTACGAGGTCTAACTGGTGTTGCTGCTTCTGTTGGTTGATTTGTATATGTAGTAAGCCCTCCAAAATCTTTAGCGATCATATTAGCTTGATCTTCACTAGACGCCGGCAATAAGTATTCGTTAGTGATTTGACTATTACATTGTGTTCCGTCTGTGAATTTTAACCAAGCTTTATCATCTTGTACTTCGGCAACTTCCACGATTTGACCAATCCTTTCGGATTTAATCCAAACGTAAAATTGACTATTTCCTGTTTGTAGTTGTTTAGACATAAATTTATTTTTTAATATCTGAAATATATTCATTTTCCACAGATATATTATTACTTCTATTATATGCAAAATCTGCAAAAGGTTTAATAAAGTCATGTGCCTTATCAGGTCCAATGACTGCATCGGCCTTTTGTAGTCTTCTCAACCAATGATCACCGAATTGCTCCTCGCCAATATTCGCTAACTGTTCTTTTAGTGCTTTTACCTCTGGTAAAAATAATTTGTTAAATCCCATTTATTTATATTTAATTGTCTTTTCTTCTTGTATTAGTAGTCTGTGTTCTTTTAGTAGGAACAGTGATATTTCGCCTAGTATTAACAGGAGGTCTAATATTATTTACTGGACGTGTTGGTGTATTATACTGACGAACTTCATTTTGTTTTATAGTTCTAATTGGTCTAACCGTGTTTGGTCTAACCGTGTTTGGTCTAACCGTGTTTGGTC
>TARA_B110000259_G_scaffold49330_1_pt1 | contig 34745 bp, 34 predicted proteins | sample TARA_B110000259 | Tara Oceans TARA_B110000259 (sample SAMEA4397649) | marine metagenome | biome: Polar Biome; feature: [SRF] surface water layer (ENVO:00010504); material: water (ENVO:00002006), including particulate matter (ENVO:01000060) such as... | depth 5 m | reverse complement strand
AATTCTTAGAAAAATTGAAAATTCAACAGTCCCATTAAGGAGAGTGTAAAATCGAAATTAAAAGTGATAGTAAAGAGGACTCTTCGCAAATTTGGCTATCCACCAGATATGCAAAAATTAGCAACAGAAACTGTTTTAAAACAAGCTGAGTTAATCGCTAAAGAGATGAATGGGAGCTAATTAACATCAACAAATCTCTTCAGAAAACTAGGGGCGACATTCCACCCAATTCCATCTTCAGTTTCAATTGATACTGTTTTTTGATTTAGCTTTGTTACTATCCCAGTTACCATCTCATAATCTTTTTCAAAATACACTGTATCGCCAATGCAAAAATTAGACATTGCTTGTAGGGATTTTGATTTTTGCAAAAATTTTAATTTATCAACTATTAGCTTATTGGCAATCATCAACTCCTTCTCTGTTAGATGATCTATTAATTCTCTAACTTTTATAATTGTATTACTTTTGGAAACTTGGTTATTTTTCAATTTTTTCATTCGATTAATGATTTTGAATATAATTAAAATTAGCAATTAATTCTAAAATACTCAAGCAGATAAAGAGTCACGGTTTTGCAAAAAACATCAAAAAATCCATTGCTTACCACTTTTGCAACTACAGGGCGAAATTGCCGGAGCCAGTAAAACCCGATGATGTCATTTTTTGAAAATACAACATGGCTAGAGAAAGAGAGGGAATTTTTCGGAGATTTTGGGGAATTTTAGGTGAAATTAACTTTTTGAAGACAACATGTTTGGAATTATTAAAACCCATGAAAGCCTGCTAATACTAGGCTTACAGCCTTATTTGGAAAACTCCAAATAATCGCAAGAGAGAGGTTTTGAAATTGCAAAGATGGTGGAGCTAGGGAGGCTCGAACTCCCGACCTTTTGCGTGCCACGCAAACGCGCTACCAACTGCGCCATAGCCCCAATATGAATTGTAATTTTATAGAGAGTTTTGGATAAAAAGTTGTTTTTTTAAACAACTTTTTCCTTAGTGACTTTTTCAGTCTCTTGATTTTGGTTTTTCTTAAGATAGGAGAATAATCTGCTAACCTTTCTGGAAGCGGTGTTTAATGTAAGAATATTTTTTGTAACACCTGTTTTTACTTCTTTTTCAAAGGCGATGATAGCAATCTTTGCTGCTGCAGTGTTTTCTGTATTATTTTCTGCTATTGCTTTTTCAACTGCAATCTTTGCTTTCTTTTGAATAGTTCTAATTCTGCTGATTACAGATCTATTAATTTCTTTTTTTCTTTGACTTACTCTGATAGCCTTTTTTGCTGATTTAGTATTTGCCATTATTTAATTATATTTTAATTTATTTGAGTATATTTAAGTGTATTTAGCAACAAATGATAACTATTTATTTTAACTTTTCAACAAATTAATGCTAAAATAATAATCTTGTTAATTACAGCTATTTAAATATATAATTGACAATTGTTTTTCTCGTCATAAAATGATCAATTCAATCTGTACAAATTTGTTGTAAAAGTATTTAAAATAATATCATTATATGCCGACTATTAACCAATTGGTTAGGAAGCCAAGAAGAAAACAAGTTAAAAAAAATAAGGTTCCAGCTTTGGAAAAATGTCCTCAAAAGAGAGGTGTTTGTACTCGTGTTTACACGACGACTCCTAAAAAGCCTAACTCAGCACTGAGAAAAGTTGCTCGTATTAGGTTAACTAATGGTTATGAGGTTATTGGGTATATTGGTGGTGAAGGTCATAATTTGCAGGAGCATAATGCTGTAATTATTAGGGGCGGTAGAGTTAAGGATTTACCTGGGGTTAGGTATCATGTTGTTCGCGGAACTCTTGACACTCAAGGTGTTAAGGACAGGAAGCAGGGCAGATCTAAATACGGCGCTCAAAAACCAAAATAACAAAAAATAAAATTTAAATTTATGAGAAGAAGAGCTGCAAAAATTAAACCAGTTTTACCAGATTCAAAATATAATGAAGCTGTGATTACTAGATTCATCAATAGATTGATGAAGGGTGGTAAAAAATCTACCGTTACCAAATCATTATATGAATCTTTCGATGTTATTGAAGCAAAACTGAGTCGCGATCCTTTGGAAGTTTTTAAGGTTGCTATCGATAATGCGACTCCAAGAATCGAAGTTAAATCTAAAAGAATTGGTGGCGCTACCTATCAAATTCCTTCAGAAGTTAATGCAAGAAGGGCAACCACTCTTGCTTTGAAATGGTTTAACATTGCTGTTGAAAAATCAAATGCTAAGGATCTAGTTTCTAAGCTAACGGAAGTTATCATTGATTCTATGAATAATAAAGGCTGGGCTGTTAAAAAAAGAGAAGAAGTATTTAAAATGGCCGAAGCTAACAAAGCTTTCGCTCACTATAGATAATTATTTTCATATATCACTGATTAATCATTATATTACTCCATTTCTCATCTGTAATGGAGTTGCTATTTATATTATATTACTTCTTATACCACTCCTACCTTTAAAATACGCAAGTTAAAGTGTTTTCTTTCTGTATCTTTTTTATTCCTAAATCATTAAAAAGTCCTACTCCTTATTAACACAGGATAGTCGTTTTTTAACAATTTATGAATAAAATATTTTGAAAAAAACTGCCTTAAAGATAGCAAATGGTATAATTTTAATATCAAATATCATTTCCGCACAATATTTAAGAAAACTAGTTTTATTCAAAAGTTATTATTTGATTCACACTTAATAAGATAAATTTTATAATTTTTTTGGTTTAAAAGGCGGGTTGTATATTATGCCAAAATACATCTCAAGATAAGCAATATATTAAAATTTTTTATCTAACATTTGTGAAAAACGACTGTAATATGCCCGTATTTGACAAGTCTTTCTGTAAATGACAAGTAAAAAAATGAAGATGTATTTTGGTATTATAGGTCTGCTTGGAATTAAAATGTCCACAGAGATTTTTTATTCTTTTAAACACCGAAGACTAGTTTACTTAGGGGTGAGTAAGTATTTCAAAGTTAAGACATAGAATAATATTGGAAGGAGGTTTTAGATTCTGGAGAGTTATATTGTACTAACTCCTATCTTTAAAGTAGCCTTTTTAAAATACTTTAAGGTTAAAATTGACAAAAAATGACCGCCCTAAGGAATATATTTAGCTAAATTTTATGATAATTTTTGGCATGAGATTACCCCTTATATCCTTCAAAATCATCATGCAATAAGTCTGCATATTAAAGAAGTTTATATTTGTTCTTTCTTCTTCTTGAGTATTAAGACTTGTGGAGGCTGTAAGTATAATAAAAAAATATTGTGTGAATATCATTAGGCACATTAAAAATGTAACTTATAACTAATGAGCGCAAAGATGACCCAACTAATTCTACATGTGGCTGCTTTATTTCTAATCTGACCAGATTAATAGAGCAGTCGTCCACCTTTGCAGCTTCAATTATCAAGAGGATTAATAATAATTCAAGATAATGTTTTATTTTTTAAAAAATACCAATTATCATTTAAAAGTGAACAATGTAGCGGAATATTTCTGGATAGAATTGGTAAAAAATAAAGGGAGTATTATTATTTTTCTTAAAGTTTTTTAACAATTTTAATCAAAAAGATAAAACTAGATTTTTTAATTTTTTTTACATCTTTTTGTATGATAATTACCGTAATAAAATTACTATTGGAGGATTTTAAGACACTTCCTTTGAAATAAATGCTATTCAACTCGATAGAATACATATTTTTATTTTTACCTATTACTTTAATCCTTTATCATATTTTATTAAAAAGGCGATTGGTTGTTGCGTCAAAGATTTTACTTATTTTTACCTCTTTATTTTTTTACTCATATTGGGATATAAAATATCTTCCCATCTTGCTATCTTCAATTTTAGTTAATTATTTTTTAGGAAATTCTCTGATAAAGAAGGCGAATAAAGTAATTTTTTTCATTGCTATTCTATTCAATATTTCGCTTCTTGGATATTTTAAATATTGTAATTTTTTTCTTGATAATGTTGCTATTTTTTACCCAGATCTATTTAATAATTCAGTAATAATCATATTACCCTTAGCAATTAGTTTTTTTACTTTTCAGCAAATCGCCTACATTGCTGATTGCTATTATAGAAAGTTAAAAGATCAAAATTTTATTAATTACACTTTATTTGTTAGTTTTTTTCCACAATTAATAGCGGGTCCAATTGTTCATCACGCTCAAATGATGCCACAATTTTCAGGTCTTAGAACTAAGGTTACTAATTATAATAATATTGCCCTCGGTTTATTTATTTTTTCCGTAGGTTTATTTAAGAAGGTTGTAATTGCTGATTATTTAGCAGAAATTGTTAACACTTCTTATCAAGACTATCAAAATCTTTCATTTTTTGACTCTTGGAAAGCAACTCTGTCATACAGTTTTCAGCTTTATTTTGATTTCAGTGGTTATACCGATATGGCCATTGGTATTGCTTTAATGTTTAATATTAAGTTACCTTTTAACTTTAATTCTCCTTATAAGGCGTTAAATGTTGCTGATTTTTGGAATCGTTGGCATATAACTTTGTCAAAATTTTTAAAAGATTACATCTACATTCCTATGGGAGGAAATAGGGTGGGTAATTTTAAAATTTACCGCAATATGATGATTGTATTTTTAATTAGCGGCTTTTGGCATGGCGCTGGTTGGAATTTTATTTTTTGGGGATTTTTGCATGGTTTTGCAATTTGTGCTCATAAATTTTGGCAAAGATTCAATATCAGAGTTAATAATTTTACAGCCTGGTTCTTAACTTTTAATTTTATTAATATTTCTTGGGTTTTTTTTAGGGCAGAAAATTTTAATCAAGCTTTGCAAATTTTAAAAAACATGTTTTTATTATCTGGTGATAATTTTGGTTTTTATGATAATTACCTAGTTTTCATGCAGTTTATTCGTTTTAAAAGTGTGGAATATCTAATTTTAATATTATCATTGATTACTATTTATTACATCCTACCTATTGTTAGTAAAGACGCGGAGAAATTAATAAAAATATTTAAACCAAATAGAAGATTTTATTTTATTACTTTGGTTTTATTGTCAGTTCCTCTCTTGTCATTTCATCAGACAAGTGAATTTTTATATTTTAATTTCTAATAATAGTAATTACCCTTTATCTTCTAGGATAAAATTTTTTAATAAAATTTAAGTATATCCAGATAAGACGTCAATTTTTTAATTCTTTTTACGGCTTTTTTATATGGCAAATGATATGACTCACAAGGACTGGTTCTACAGCTCTTTAAGAGCTACATTGTTAATTTTATTATTAGTGGTAATTGTAAATTACTTCAATGATCCCCTCTGGATCTCTGATCAAGAGAATTTTTTAAATGATCAACAGCAGGGTTTTAATGAGAGGCAGCAAAAAACAAATAAAATATTTTTTACCAAAGAAAAATATGATTCTGTTATGGTTGGTAATAGTAAGGTAACTTATATAGATCAAAATCATTTTAAAAAAAGTAAGTTATTTAATTATTCCGTCTCCGATATGAGGCCGGATGAATATTATGATTATATTGAGTTTTTTAAGGAAAATATGGGAAATCCAAAATATATTATTTTGGGAATTGATTTTTCTTCCTGTCTCAAGAGGGATATATATTTGCGAGGTCCGGAATTTTATTTTCAAAATACAAAATCACCTTTTTATCAATATAAGCAGTTACTTAGTTATGATACTATTATTTATTCATTTCGAAATTTTTTAAAATTTTTTAGTCAAAAGAGTACTGTTTATGATAGAGGAAATGTTAAAATTAAAAAAGGATTTAAAAAAGAAGAGGGTTCAAAAATTGATATAGTAAATTGGGAGAATGAGGCTAAAAAAGATTATGAATTAGCAGAGTATAATAATAATTTTGAAAAAAACTTGTCTAAAATTCGTTTAAAGAATCCAAAAAGTAAGATAGTCACTGTTTTTTTGCCAGATTTTCATCCAAAATTTTTATTTTATATTAAGAGTAAGAAGATTTATGATTCTTGCGTAAGAGACGCTAAGAGGTATTCTGACTCGGTTTACAACTTTATGTATTTTAATAAATTAACCACAAATGCTGCTAATTATTATGATGGGGTGCATTTTAGACCAGATATTGGTAAGATGATAATGGAAAATATTGAAAATAATTAATGCTATTAAGATAATTATGAAAAAGAAAATAATTTTAGCATCCACCTCTTTCATTAGAAAAAGAATCTTGGAGGATTTGAATATTAATTTCATTGCAATTTCTCCGATATTTGATGAAGAGTCCGCTAAAAATGATATCAAAGATCTTGATATTTATGATCAGGTTAATTTTTTAGCAAAAAACAAAGCCTTATCAGTCGCAGAAAAATATTCAGAATCAGTGGTAATAGGCTCTGATCAAATTTGTGAGTTAGGTAAAAAAATTCTTTCTAAGTCAATAGATAGAGAGGGCGCAATTAGGCAGTTAGAAAAAATGAATGGCAAAAGACATATTCAAAATAATGCCATCTTCATCTATCAAAATAATCGAATCATTGCTAGTCATTATGAGATTGCAATTCTAAAGATGAAAAATCTTACCGAAAAAGAAATTATTGATTATGTTGATTTAGATCGTCCGTGGGGATGTGCTGGTAGCTATAAATTTGAAGAAAATGGTTACAAATTATTTGAAGAGGTAGAAGGGAGGAGGAATTGTATTTTAGGTTTTGCTATTGATAGTTTAGCAGTTCTTCTCTAGTTTTTGTATCTAAATTTATCCTTGCATCACGTTAGCTTGATGTTCTCATCTTCTATTTCTGATATGGTTTTAATAAAGAAGTCGCGATCATAAATTCCGGGATGCGGTATGGTTAATTTATTATCAATATGAATTTTTAAATTTTCAATTTTAGCAATATCTATATCAATCTCTCTTGGGGACCATTTTTCTCCATCTTTTCTACCTATTTTTTTTTCAATATTTTTGCAGATTTCTAGTATTTTTAGGGGAGGAAATTCCAATATATTTATGTCGGCTCCAATTGCTATGTTAAGAAAATCGATGTCCCATTCTGCAGGAGATTCCGGCAGCGTCATAGCTTTATTCTGTAGAATGGTTGATTTTTTTAAGTTGGATAATTTTAAATCTTTAGTTAGGTATTTTTCTGCTAAATCTAGGTTCTGTTTTTTGTTTCCTATGTTTGACCCTAAGCAAAAAATAATTTTTTTTAGCATTGCTTTGATACTAATTGGGAAGTTTAGATGGTATAAGATCCGACATGCTAAATGATAGATTAAAATCTACATTGCCGTACCCTCCATTTAAGAATAAATTACTATATTTTTTTGATACAGCGCTTAACGGCACACCGTTTTTAAAATATTGCTCCTTCTCTAAGTAGTATTTAATATTTTTGTAATCTTTTACCTCCAATAAGCTTGCGTGATTTATTTTATTCAAATATTCCCAATTTAAGGTTGATTTAATTTTTGTGTAAATTTTTTTATTAATTGGGATTTCTATTTTATAATAATCTTTGTTGATATGGTAAGTTATTTGATCTGAATGGTTTATTAAGTTATGTTTGGGAGGGGGGTTTTTAATGTTCTCAATATCAGTGAATATTTTAATTTTATACTTAAAATTTGGAACAATCTTTATGTTTATGGATTTTAACAATTCTAGGTTGTGATCATCTATATTAATTATGTAGTAGTCTGCAACAAACACTTTTTTGTCCGTATGGATTCCAGTAATTTTTTTACAGTTTGTTAAGATATTTTTTATTTCTAAATTTTTTTCAAATTTTACTTTGTATTTTACCTGACATATCTTTTTTAAATCATCTATGAATGACTGCCTATCTATTGTAAAATCATTTTGAGACAAAATTGCTCCAGAAATTATTTGTTTTTCATAGTCTAATGCTAGTCCTAGTGATATCAACTCCTCTTGACTAAAAATTTTGTAATTGGATTGCCATCCTGACTTTTTCTTTATATCCCTAATTTTATTTTGAGGGTTATTTTTGTATAGGTGAAGCAAACCGAAGCTTTTATTTTTTAGTGTAATTTTCTCATTTTCTAAAAATTCTATTAAGGCACTTTTATTTTTTAAAATTAATTCTGTAATTTTTTGGTTAAATTTATTTTTATGAAATAGGTTTGTTATTTTTGATTTAAGGTCTTTTTCTACGATATCATTTGTAAGGATTGGGTCAAACTGAAAGGATAAAGAGTCATGAGCCACACACTCTTTTCTGTTTTTATTCTCAATTATTGTGATCTGGTGTCCAGATTTTGCTAGAAAATAGGCGTTTACTAAATTATCTATTTCTGATCCTAATATAATAAATTTCATTTCACGTGTTTTGCATTATAGATGAATTTTGGTATTGACCCAGGTTAAAATTATATTAAGTGGGGTTTTTTTGGGGAATAATACCGATTCCCACCTTTAAAATATACAAGTTATAGAACAGATTTTTTCTCCATCCTTATTATCCTTAAATCATCAACCTATTAACATAGGGTGCAAGAGTTTTTGATTGTTTAGGAGTAAAAGATAAAGAAAAAACTTCTTTAAAGGTGAAAATTAACATAAATGAAGAGTTTTTAGGACAATTAATTTAGAAAGCAATTATTATTCTTTTAAGGGCGTATTAATTTTGCTCTATGATTTATAATTCTTAGTTAAGATTATTTTAATATTTGATGTTGATTTAAATTTATAATTAATCTATTTTTGTCGTATAGATCATTACTATTTAAAAATAAACAATCATTAGTAAAATATTTTTGAAACAAAGTTAGTAAAACCAGGGGGAGATATTTTTATATTTCTTAAGGATTTTTATTAATTTTATCTCAAAAAATGAAGTTAAATTCTTTATGATAATTGAGGCAGTTAGTCGTTTACTTATCTATTATATCTAATAAATAGTCATTATAATATGGATTTTTTGAAGAAAGTTTTTATAGTAATTTTTGCAATTTCATTTTTATACGCTTGCAACCCCAATCTGGTTGATTCTAGATTATCTAGGGATGTTGTAAGGGATGCTATTATTAAAAAAAGAGTTGTAAAGAGAGATATTGTTGTTGATGATAAGTTTGCTCCTTCAATACCCAGAGTTTCTAAGATGATCATCTCCCCTCCAGAACCTAAGACGCAGTATGGAGATCGATTAATTTCATTCTCAGCTGCTGACCCGGTTCCTGTCAGGGACATATTGTTTGAATTAGCAAGGATAACTGATACAGAAATGGATATAAGTCCTGACATATCTGGTGAGATTATTATTAATGCCAGAAATCGACCATTAAAAGAGGTCATCGATCGTATTTGCAAGATGGCTAAAATAAGATATGTCATCAATAATGGCGTTATGTCTTTTCAGTCTGATAAAAATTATATCGAATATTATCAGGTAGGGTATTTGCCTAATAGTCAGTTATGGGGAGAGTTAGAGTCTAGTTTACAGAATATATTTGGATCTTTAAAGAAAAATCCAAAACCAAAAATTGAAGAAAAAGTCACGATTGATAATGAAGGTAACGAAGTTGTAACTGAGGTTGAGATTCCTGTGAAGGTTCAGCCTGACGCAACAATTACCTACAATAAACCGTCAGGAATAATTACCATTTTGGCTAGTAGAGTCCAGCAGGACGCGGCTCGACAATATATTGATATGGTAAATAAATATTCTTTTGCCCAGGTTTTAATCGAGGCAAAGATTGTAGAGGTAAAATTAAATGATGAATATAGGTCTGGTATTGACTGGGATATGGCAAATTCTTCTGGTTCTTCAGTTTTAACTGGTCCACAAGGTACCGCTGGTGATTCGATTATCAAACTAGCAACTACCAGTAGTCTATTAGGGGCTGTTGGTAATTTTAATATCTCTCTTTTAGATAAATTTGGTGTTACAAAAGGTATCTCAAGTCCAAGAGTTATCGCCTTAAACAATCAAACAGCTTCTGTTAAGTTTGAAAATAGTCTGGTTTACTTTACCGTCACATCCAATACTAATACTGCCGTTGGTTCTGGTAACGGTGGTAATAATATTAATACGGTAATTAGCGCAACTAAAAATGAAGTTCCTGTTGGCGCGTCTTTAAGAATAACTCCCTCTATTGATTTAGACAAGCGAGAGATTACTTTAAATGTCTTTCCTGAATTATCAGTTGTTTCTGGTACCGTTTCCGATCCCTCAACCGGTGCTGATGGTACCTCTCTTAATAATACCGTACCCCAAGTTAACACAAGAACAATTGAGACTACAGCCAGAATTAAGAGTGGCGATACTCTAGTTATTGGTGGTCTAATGAAGGAGGATGTAACTAAAAATGAATCTGGCATACCTTTTTTAAGTCAAATTCCTATTTTAGGTCATTTGTTTAAATTTAGCTCAAGTAAGAGTGATATCATTGAAACTGTAATTTTTGTAAAAGCTACTATTATTGAGGTTGGAAAGGGTACAAATTCTCAAGATAAGAAAATTCACGATACCTTTTCAAATAGTGTAAGAGAATTTTAGTAAATTATTCTGTATGATTAATATTATTCACATACCAGTCCTTACTGAAATTATCTTAAGGTTAAATTTATCATTAAGGTTATTGTAGAAACAATTTATGTTATTTAGTAAAACATTTTACTTTTTAGATTTTATTTTTAATACCAATTACAATCTTATTTTGCGGTTAAAAATAAACCCTAAAAGAACAAATATTTTGATAATGTTCGAGTTATTTTTACGAAGTTCTTTAGTCAATAAACATTACAACAGTAACTTGTCAAAAATTATAATATGATTTCTATTTTAAAATATGTCTTGATGACTGCCATGAGAGACTGGCTTTATGTCGGAGTAGTTATATCTCTTTTGGTTGCTTTTGGAATTTCTGTTCTAATAGGAAGTAGTGCATTTTCTGAAAATAATCAATTTTCTATTGTTTATGTTGCGGGGTCGGGCAGAATTTTATTTGCAATAGGTATTATTATTTTTATTTGTTTTAATATCAGAAAATCTTTTGATAATAGGGAGGTAGAATTTTTTTTAAGTAAATCCATATCGAGGAGTAAATTTATTTTATCTTACATATTAGGATTTTTCATAGTTTCGGTTTTTGCTTTATTACCTTTGATTATTTTAATTTCTATCCTACCAGAGGTTAATTATTTGGGGTTATTTTTTTGGTCACTATCTATCACACTAGAATCGTTAATATTTATTTCCTTTGCTATCTTGGCGTCATTTATCTTTAAAAGTGCAGTTTTTTCAGTTCTGGCATCGTTTGGTTTTTATGTCATATCTAGAATGATGGGATTTTTTGTTATGAATATTTCGTTTTCAGACGGGATTTACAATTTTAACTCATTTGGAAAGTTCATTACAAAAATAATATCCACTATTATTCCAAGATTAGATTTGTTTGCTAAAAGTGAGTGGTTAATTTATGGCGCTAATATTTCTTATACTGATTTATTAGTCATATTATCGCAATCTATTATCTATGTATTTTTAATGATCTTTATGTGCTTTTTTGATTTTAACAGGAAGCAATTTTAATATGGATAGAATTAACTTTGTTTTCTTTTCATTCTTTGTGCTATTGCAAATCATGTTTTGGTACAATACTGAGAATATTAAGTCAAAGGTAGATATTTTACCAAAATTACAAACAAAAAAATCTATAGAAGGTTTATCCTTTGGCGATAAAGAGTTTTATTTTCGCAACCTATCAATAAAATTGCAAAACTCCGGAGACCAATTCGGTAATTATACTTCTCTTAAAAAATATGATTACAAACTCCTATATAATTGGTTGAAGACTCTATCAGAATTAAATTATAAATCTAAATTTACCCCCTCAATTGCAACTTATTTTTATAGCTCCGTTCCTGACCAATCTAGAGTTGCTTGGATTGTAAAATTTTTAGAGGAATATGCTGAAAAGGATATTGATAAAAATTGGTGGTGGATGTTTCAGGCGGTAACGTTAAGTAAAATGTTTGTTAAGAACGATAAGATAGCGCTAAGACTTGCTTATAAATTAAGTAAAACTAAGAACCCGAATGCTCCATATTTTACAAAGCAGATGCCGGCTATTATTCATTCAAAAATGGGTAATTATTGTCGATCATTTTTAATTATGAGGGATTTAAGAGATAAATACAATGAATATGATGGTGAAACTGACCCTGATATTATTAGTGATTTGTTTTTTATGAATATCTTTGTAAAGGAGCAGCTAGAAAAATTAAAAGAGTCAAATGTTAATCCTAAGAACTGTAATACCAAATCTCATCTATAGTGTAGAATTTATACTTCTTATTGTTAGACAAAAATTATCATAAAATTTAGCTAAATATATTCCGATATTAAATATAGATTTAATAATAAATTTTTGACCCAAACTAATTTACCTAAATGTCTTATTGTAGATAAACTTTGGTATAGAATCGATTATTAAAAATAAAAATAAGTAAAAATGAAGAAAGATATTCATTATTGGTCCGAAATAATAATTGATTTAGCCATTGAAGAGGATTTGTCTAATCAGTCAGACGTTACTTCTGATAACATTCTGTTAGAAGATGTAAATGTAAAATTTTCTATTAGAGCAAGGCAGGATATGATCCTTTGTGGATCTTTATTCGTGGCAACAATTTTTAATAAAATCGCCACTAGATATGAGAAGAACAATATTACCTTTGAAGAAAATTTTTCTGATGGTGCTGCAGTTAAGACTGGAGAGGTTATTATTCACGGCGTTGGTAATGCAAGATTAATTTTTGCTAGCGAGAGAATAATTTTAAATTTATTGCAACATCTTAGTGCCATCTCTACCAAAACTAATAAATTTATAAAAAAAATTGGCGATAGTAAAACTAAAATTCTTGATACCAGGAAAACCATCCCAGGATTTCGTCACTTACATAAATATGCGATTAGGATAGGTGGTGGCTACAATCATCGCTTCTCTCTTTTTGATGCGATATTGATTAAAGATAATCATATTGCTGCTGCTGGCGGTGTAAAAAATGCTCTTAACAATATCTGTTCTAAAAATATCAACATTCCAATTGAAATCGAATGTGATAATTTGCAACAAGTTCGTGATGCAGTACAATATGATGTTGATATTATCATGCTTGACAATATGAATATTGAGCAGATGCGTAAAGCTAAGGATATTATTGCTAATAAGGTAAAAATTGAGGTTTCTGGAGGAGTTAATTTAGATGCTATTGATAAGATTTTAGATTTGGAGATTGATTACATTTCAGTTGGGGAATTAACCAATTCTATTGATGCTGTTGACATTGGTTTGGATATTGATTTTTAATTATATGCAAAAAATAATTCGTTTTTTAAATAATCTTGGACCAGGAATTTTAGCAGCATCAGCTGCAATTGGAGTTTCTCATCTAATTCAATCAACTAGGGCGGGTGGATATTTTGGTTTTGAGCTTTTATGGATAGTTGTTCTTGTTAATATTGTGAAATATCCTTTTATTGAATATGGTTTTCGATATACGGGAGCAACGGGGGAGAATCTATTGCAGGCATATAATAGGCTGCATAAAAATTTCTTAAGATTCTTTGTAGTTACAAATATTATCGCTGCAATCGGATCTATCGCCTTGCTTTCTTATGTTGCTGGCGGAATTTCTAAAACCGTTTTAGGTCTAACTCTTGATACCAAGATCATTACTTTGATTATAATGGTAACTTTTGTCGCCATAATAACTTTAAAAAACTATGATTTTCTTGATAATGTCATGAAAATTTTTATGTTATTATTGTTTTTTTCAACATTTTTTGCAGTAATTTTTGCTATAACCAGTCACAACCCAGATCAAAGTAATATTACTTATATTGACTCAGTTTGGAATTCTAGTAATTTTCCCTTTGTTATTGCTCTGATGGGTTGGATGCCGGGGCCAATGGAAATAGGTGTTTGGTATTCTCTTTGGCTGCAAGCAAAAAACAAGGGAGGTCATAAAATTAACTTCCAACAAGCTAAGTTTGATTTTAATTTTGGATATATTTTGATTATTATCACTGCTATTTTTTTTGTTACACTTGGAGCTTTAGTTCTTCATCACTCTGGAATAGAAATCTCAAAAAGCGGACCTGATTTTGCAAGACAACTACTTTCTCTCTATAGTTTAACAATTGGGAATTGGTCAAAAATTATCATTGCAACAGCGATTTTAACGGCGATTCTATCAACTACAATTACGGTGATCGACATTTATCCTCGTAGTATTTCTGTTGGATTGCAAATTCTAAATAATAGCGATGAAGAATGTGAAAAAAGACAGAGATTAAAATTAACTATTATTTTTTGCTCTCTTGCCTTCGCGATAATTTATTTTTTTGTCAATGACTTTCAAAGAATAGTGGATATTGTAACTATAATTTCTTTTCTTTTTGCGCCATTTTTTGCTTTTTTAAATTACAAGGTAGTGACTTCAAAATTATTGGCAAAAGAATTTCATCCAAATATTTACTTAAAGATCCTTAGTTTTATTGGGTTAGTATTTATGAGTATATTTGTGCTAGCTTTTGTGTGGGTAAAGTTTTTTTAGATCTCTTAAAAAAAACAAACTCAGTTCCCAAAATACCCTTGTAAAGTAGGGTAGTCAAAGTATTTTTTTTACTTTGATGAGGTAAACAAGTAAGCTCGATCTATTTTTTCGTAAATTCTTCAAAAATTTTTGTAAATTCCTCTTGTAATATTTTGTCAAATTCTTCTTGAGTAGTAGTAATGCCTAATTTCTCTAGAGAAGTTACTCCAAATTCTTTAATGCCACAGGGTATGATATCATTAAAATATTGTAAATTAGGATTAATATTTACGGCAATTCCATGATAAGTAACCCATTTTTTTAATTTAATACCGATAGCTGCAATCTTCTCTTCACTATTGTTGGTTTTGACCCAAATTCCTACACGATCTTTTCTGATTTCACCCTTAATCCCAACTTTTGACAGACTATTAATAATCCAATTTTCTAATAAATTAATAAATTTAGAAATATCTGGCCTATTTGGCATAAAAAGCTCTTTTAAGTCAAGCATTAGGTAGATAATTCTAATTCCAGGGCCGTGATAAGTGTATTTTCCACCGCGATTAGTTTTGAAAACAGGAATTTTTGGTTCCAAAAGGTCGCTATCTTTTGCGCTAATACCAGCGCTGTAAAGGGAGGGGTGGGAGGTAAGCCACACAAGGTTAGGAGAGTTTTTGTTGATGACCTCTCTATTTCTTTTTTCCATAAATTTTATCGACTCTTCAAAAGAAACTTCTTTATCATCTGTCTTCCATTCAATTTCCATTGTTTTTTCTTGATAATAAGATTATTTTAATTTATCATAACCAACTCTGCCAATAATGCCAAAGTTCATCTATAATGCAACATTTAGGTAAATTAGTTTGAGTCAAAAATTTATTATTAAATTTATGCTTAATATCGAAATATATTTAGATAAGTTTTGTGATAATTTTTTTCCAAAAATAAAAAGCATAAATGTTGCATTATAGATTAACTTTGGTATAGAGTGATACCATTTTTATCTATGGTGTGGTATGATTTAAGATTCGGTTTATCCGAAAAATTTAACAAATATTAATGAGTGTAAAACTAAGATTAGCTAGAGCTGGTAGAAAAGGAAAGCCTTTTTATAAAATTGTTGCTGCAAATGTTACCGCTCCAAGGGATGGTAAATTTTTAGAAAAAGTTGGTTATTTTGATCCTCTTTTAGAGTCTGATAATGAAAAAAGATTGGTTATTAATAAGGAAAGAGCTGAGCATTGGTTGAAGGTTGGTGCTGTTCCAAGTGATAGAGTCGCTAATTTATTAATTTCTTTAGGTGTTGCGGGTGCTGAAAAGTATAAGCCAAAATTTATTGTAAGAGATAAAGGTTATGGTGCTAAAGCTAAGGCCTTAGAAAAAATAGAGAAGGAGAAAGAAAAATTAGAATCTGCAAAAGTTGAAAAAGAAGCTGAAACTGTAGCTAAGTAATTTTTAACATAGTTTTTGAGGTGGGTCTTGGTATTATTTCTAAGCCTACTTTATCTTTGTGTTTATTTCATATTTCGTCTAATTATGTTACTCTTATATCAATTATTGTCGATAATATTATCTCCAATAATTGATATCTACTTTTTATTTCGCTTAATCAAGGGTAAAGAGCATAAATCTCGTTTTTTAGAGAGATTTGGCTTTCCGTCCGCTAAAAAAACAAAAGAAAAATTAATCTGGATTCATGCCGCATCTGTTGGAGAATCAAACTCTGCTCTTAAATTTATCTCCAAGATACAGGATAATTATCCTAATTATCAAATTTTATTTACATCTGGAACGGTTACTTCTGCCAAAAATTTGGCTAATAAATTGCCAAAAAATATCACCCACCAATTCATTCCTTTGGATAAATTTTTTACTGCCAGAAGATTTATTAAGTATTGGAGACCAAATATTGTAATCTTTTTTGAATCTGAAATTTGGTTTAATTTACTTAATTTTTCTGCTAAATTTTCTGCTAAATTAACTCTTATTAATGCTAGGATTTCTGACAAATCATTTAAAAAATGGCAAAAATATCAATCAGCTCAAAAATTATTTTCTAAATTTGACTTAATTATTGCTCAAAGCTCAGGAGATCAAGAAAAATTTAAGTTATTGTCGGAAAAAGAAGTTTTTTCTTTTGGAAACCTAAAGGAAGACGTGGAAAAAAAAGAAATTGATCCAAAATTATTAGAAAAATTTCAGGGACAATTTAAAGATCGTCAAATTCTTTTTGCATCTAGTACTCATCAGGGCGAAGAAGGTATTATTATTGATTTACATAATAAATTAAAAAAAGATGTTAATAATTTATTAACTATCATTGCTATTCGTCATCCACATCGAAAATTAGAAGTAAAAAAATTATTACCATCAGGAGTAAAATTTTTAAGTGACAATCAAAGAGTGACAAAGGAAGATCATGTTTTTATTGTAGATGAAATTGGTTACATGGATTTATTTTATCATATGAGTAATTTATCAATTATTTGCGGTTCTTTTTCTGATAATATTGGCGGTCATAATCCTTACGAGGCCTTGCAGCACAAGAATATCATTATTTCTGGTAGATATACCTCTAATTTTAATGAGATTTATCAAAAATTAGAAGAGGGCGCTGTTTGTCAGATGAGTAAAGATGAGGATGAGCTTTATTTTTATGCTTTAAAGATCTTTAAAGATCGAAAATACAGAAAGGAGATTGAGAAAAATATTGATAATTTTATTCAAAATCATAAATCAGTTCTGGAGGAGGATATTAAAAAATTTATTGAAGTGATAGCTAAATTCTAGGATATAATTTTTATTTTAAGAATCTAGTAAGGTTTTGTAGAGATTTATTAAAGTTAAAAGTTTTTTAATATTATGACAAAATTTGTAGCAATTTTAAACTTAACACCTGACTCATTTAGTGACGGAGGAAAGTTTAATAAAAAAGACACATCTTTAGTTCATTTAAAGCAATTATTGAATTCTGGAGCTGATATGATTGATGTTGGTGCGGAATCAACTCGTCCTGGTGCAGGCCCTATAATGGCAAATGAAGAGTGGGAGAGGTTGAAAGATATTTTACCTTCTATTATTGATGAAGTTAGGAAATTTAAAGAGATGTCTGGTAAAAATATTGAAGTTGCACTTGACTCGTATCATCCAGAAAATTTTAAAAAAGCCTTAGAAATTGGTATTGATGTCATTAATGATGTAAGTGGCTTTAAAAGTGTTGGGATGCAAGAGGTTGCAAGAATGTCACAAAAAAAACTGATTTTAATGCATAATTTAGGTGTTCCATCTAATCCAGACGTAACTATTGATAGAAATCTTGATATAATTACTGAACTAATTAAGTGGGCGAAGGAAAGGGTGGAGATTTTAACTAAAATTGGAATTAAAAAGGAAAGTATAATTTTTGATCCTGGGATTGGTTTTGGCAAAAATTATCAACAAAATATTGAGATTATTAGTAGAGTGGAGGAGTTAAAAATTTTAAATTTGCCCCTATATATTGGACATTCTAGAAAAGGATTTTTAAATTTCCTTGAAAAAGACGAATTCATTGGTAAAACTATTAATGAAAAAACTGATATTGTAACAAGTTACTTGGTTCAAAAAAATATTGATTACATTAGAATTCATAGATTATGAAAATTATTTCTTGGAATATTAACTCCGTTAGACTTAGAGCTCCGCTTTTAAAGCAATTAATTCTTGAGCAACAACCTGATATTATTTGCTTACAAGAGACAAAGGTACAGGATAGCGAGTTTCCTCTAGAGGAGTTAAAGTCTTTTGGTTTAGAAAATATTTATTTTTCAGGTCAAAAATCTTATAATGGCGTAGCAATCTTATCAAAACAGCCTTTAGAAAATATCAAGATTTATAAAATTTTAGATTCCGAAGACAAAAGACATATCTCTGCCGTAACCAAATCCGGCATTAAGATTCATAATTTTTATGTTCCTGCTGGCGGTGACGAACCTGATGTAAATATTAATCCAAAATTTGATTTTAAATTAAAATTTTTAGATTATATGGCAGAATATTTTGCTAAAAGTTATTCTAAGAATGATAAATTGATAATGGTTGGTGACATGAATGTCGCTCCTCTTGAGATGGATGTCTGGTCTCACAAGCAATTATTGAAGGTTGTTTCTCACACTGCAATCGAAGTAGAAAAAATGAATAATTTGCAAAAAACTTTAAATTGGGTTGATTCTCATCGGTATAAAATGGGGGCTGAAGAAAGATTGTATAGTTGGTGGAGTTATAGGGCAAAAGACCCTATGAAATCTAACCGAGGAAGACGTTTAGATCATATTTGGGTAACCCCAAACCTAAGAGATAACATTACTGATGCAAAGTTTTTAGTTGATTTTAGAGTCAAAGAAAGGCCTTCTGATCATATTCCTATAATCCTAGAAACGGCAGTAGAAAATTAATTCATAAGCAAATTATCCTTAAAATATATAAGTTAAAACATATTTCTTTTTCATCTCAAAGTAATTAACTTATCAACATAAGGTGGTCGTTTTTTTGATAATCATAATCTTACAATACTCTAAATGAAGTGTAGCCACATCAAAATGTACTATAATTGTTAGCAATTGGAAAATCATTTTCCAAAAAGACTTAAACTGACTTTACACAGTTAAATGAATGGTCTCATCAATGATCCTGAATTTAAATCTATAAAAGAAGTTCTTTTACCATATCTATCTTGTTCTTCAGCTCAAAATATCTCCTCTTCCATATAAGAAGTTTGTTTGCCATGGTAATCAGGGTTGCTACTCAATAAAGTGCAAATTTAAAACTACTCATCTAACTGTATAATTCAAGTTTTTATGATAGGCTTTAAATTTTTTATTTTCGTTAGGTGGTTTACATATATTGTGCCACCAGCAGCTTCTTTTTGGCCTATCTTGTATTCTCCTCCTCGAGAAACTGGATATTTAAAATTATCAACAAACATCATGAAGCCAAAATTTTCTTGAAAAGAAAGATTGTCATCGAATAAGTCGATATCTATTTTAGTATTTTGATATTTTTTTTCTATTCTTTCTTTTATTTCTAGTATTTTTTTAATGTTTTTCTTTTCAGGCTCTAAAATTTTTTCATTGATTAAGTTTTTATCAAAATTTTCGAGGGTAATTTGCAATAAAATATCAGAAAATTTTTCACCATATTTTTTGATATTAAGGATGTCTTTAGATTTGATAGATTTTATTAAATTTTCTGGATTAGAGATCTCTAACTTAGTAATTAATCTGGATAAGATTCCTGGAACAGAAAAGCTAATAAGATTATTTTCTAGTTTTAATTTTTCTAAAATTTTTAAAATAATATCAATTATATAAAAATTTACATCTTTTGATGTTGGCGATATAATTTCAATTCCAGCCTGTGTTAATTGTCTCTCATAAAATAAATCTTTATTTTCAAACTTCAAAACATCACCAATATAAGATAATTTTAATTCTGAATTTTCATTAACAAACTTTGTTTCAACTAATCTTATGATTTGTGGAGTTATGTCATTCCTAATTTTAAGGAATTTTTTTGATAAAATATCCATTGTTTTAAAGGAATCATCATCAATTTTATCATCAAACTCCAGTAAAGGAGTTTTTATTATGTTGAAATTTTCTTTTTCAAATGAATCTTTGATTATTTGAATAATTTTTTCATTATTTTTTGCCTCCTCACCTATTAAGTCGTAAAATCCAATTGGTAATAAGTAATCTGTTTGCCGCATTATTTGTTTTCTAATTTATTGTAATCAATCTTCCCTGTATTTAAAATAGGGATGTTTTTTTCATATTCAATGTTCCTTGGTATAAAAATCGTTCCAATGTTTTTTTCTTTAAAGATTTTTATAATTTTTTCTAAATTTAGACTCTTATCATCAGTAAATAAAGACATATTTTCTTTAGAACTGCTATCAATAAAAGAAATTACGGCGTGATTGTTGTTTGGGGAAATTTTTCTAATATAGGATTCGATTAGATTTAACGAAACCATTTCACCAGCAATCTTAATAAATCTTTTTATTCTGCCGGTAATTATAAGGTGACCATCTTCATCAATACGAACTACGTCACCCATATTATAATACTCCTCTCTCTCTTTAACTCTCTCAGGATTTTTTAAATCTAAATAGCCTTTCATGACATTATCTGCCTTTACTAACAAAGATCCTCCTTCAGAAATATTTTTTATTTTTTCTATCTTGTAAGTTATTCTTGGTAAAATTTGTCCAATTGTGTTAAATTTATTTGACCTTGGAGTGTTTAAACAAACAACTGGCGAGGTTTCGGTTGCGCCATATCCTTCTAATATTCTGACACCAAATTTTTCAAAATAAATATTTTTAGTATCGGAAGTAATTTTTTCTGCACCAGCAAAAATGTACCTAACCGAAGAGAAGTCTAGATTGTCAGCAAATTCACTATATTTTTTTAAGAAATAATTAGTGCCAAAAGTAATTGTCGCAGAAAAATTATATACTAAGTTTGGTATTTTATTGTAATGAATGGGGGAAGGGTAAAGATAAGTTTTAATGCCAGAAAAAATTGGCAAAATAGATCCAATAACCAGACCAAAAGAATGAAAAATTGGCATAGCATTAAAAGCTTTGTCAGACGGGTTAAAATCAATAATAGATTTAAGTTGAGCAATATTGCTGTTAATATTTCTATGAGTCAGTGCAACAGCTTTGGGATTACCTTCTGATCCTGAAGTAAATAAAATTATAGCAATATCATCTGCCGTAGTTTTGTTAATTTTTTTTAGATATTTTTTAATAAAATTTGATTTAAAAACTGCTGTAATTTTATTTAAGGTGGAGATTTCAGATTTTAAATCTTCTAGATAGATGATTTTAATATTTTTTTCTTCCGCTAGTTTAATAAATTTGCCTAATTTAGCTTTTTTAATAAATAATTTTGAAGAATAGATATATTTTAGTCTAGAATTTTGAATTGATCCGAGAAGTCTATCGGTGCCATTAGAAAAATTTAAAATCGCAGGAATTTTACCAATTAATTGTAAGGCAAAAAAAGTAACCATTGCAGCCGAAATATTTGGTAATAATAAGCCAATTTTTTTTTCTTCCTTCGTCTGTTTGGATATCTTTTTTCCCAAAATAATTGATCCAATAATTAGCTTATTGTAAGTGATATCTGTTTGATTGAAGTCGGTAATTATTACTTTATTTTTTATATTATTTTTGGTTTCAAGTAGTTTAGAAAATAAAGTTTTATCTTTTTGAATTGCGTCATAATAGTTTTCTGACATTATTTTAAAAAGCTGTTTTTTGGCAAATCTTCTTTTGTCTCTTCGGTTTAAATTTTTATTTAATTGAACTTTCATTGTTTTTGAGAAATGAATATTAATTTTAGTAAATATTTTTTTTCTTAAATATGGAAGTTTCTTAGAAAAAATTGAGTTCTGTGAATTACTTATATTTATTGAAATAATTTCTGAATCAGTTTTTTGTGCTATTATTAGACTATCTTCATAAATTTTTGCGATAGAACCTTTATAGTTCGGTTTTGACTCAGGAAAAATCAAGCATTTTTTGCCATTTTTTATTTTCTTTACTAGTTTAATTATATCTGAAGATCTTCCGCTTTCTATCAGATAAATATTGAATATTTTAAAAAGAAAATTTAGTAATAAGTTTGATTCCTTGGGCTTAGTTAGGATTATTATTAGTTTTTTAGGTAAGAAAGTGGCGTAGATAAAGATATCTAAATAGGAGGTAAGATTAGAGATGAAAATGGTACCTTTTTTAGAGTTTATGTAAGGATTTAGGTCGTTAATCTTAACTTTAAAAAATAATTTAAATAATTGCCTAATACCAATTCCCATCTTTAAAGTAGTTTTTTAAAATATTTTTATTCATGAATTATTAAATAATGCCGATCCTCTGTTAATAGATTGATAATTGGCATAATTAATAATATAAAATTAAATTATTATTTTTAAATTCAAATTTTTTCAAACGATTCAGAAAACTCATACCTAAAAGAGAGATTCCCATATCCGAAGACATAATGGAGGCGGGAACTTTTTTAAATTTAATATTATCGACGATTAAATGATCTAATGTAATAGATGCTCCATATGCCTCACCATTTGCCGTATGATAAACTTTATTAAATTTAATTTCATTAAGATTTATACCTATTTTTTTAGCATCATCTAAGATTAGCGCTACACTACTAGCTCCGGTATCGACTAAAAATTGAATTTTTTGTCCATTTATTATTGTATTTAGGTAAAAATGACCATCATTTGCTTTGTTGATAGTAATCGCCTTAAGTTTTTGTTTGTGCGTTGATGATCCTGGATTCAATTCCCTCACAACCTTATCTTTGACATCTTTTAGTTCGTAACGATAGCTATACCCAATGATGATAATTAGAATTATAATTATCCATATGGATATATGCTTGAGAGCCATAAATATTCCACCCTTATCGCTGCTAATAAAATTTAATATTAAAAAAAATAATATTAAGCCTAAATATATCAAATTTGCATGATTTGATAATAGATTAGTCATTAATTTTTATCTTCAAGAATATTAACAACTTCCATTTTAGCGTCAGAAATTTTTTTACTACAAAATTTCTTTAACAAGTTTCCTTCCTTATATAATGAAACCATATCCTCAAGATTTGCTTTTCCAGAGGATAGGTCAGATACAATTTCTTCCAATCTTTTCATGGCAGTTTCGAATGTCATGTTTGACATATCAACTATATTTTCTTTATTTTTTGTCATTTGTATTAAGTAATTTTGTTAAAAGATAATCTGCAGATATATTTCCTGACACATATATTGTTTTTAGGCAGGTGTAGGGCTTAATGATGTTCATGATTATTGCAAATTTGAATTATTTTATTGTAGGCTTGGTTGAATCCATTTAAAGAGTATGTATCCCGAGAATATTTGCCATATTTATTGATTGAATATATTTCAAGAAAATTATTTTTTTTCATTTCCTTATTGATATCTAGATCTTGATTCATATTGTATGACCAAGCTAAATTTTCAAAGGTAAAAATATTAAATTTTTTGTTTTTTAGTGATATTTGCACTTCTGAATTATTTTGATATACAAATCCTGACGATACTGTGATTTCTGAATTACCGTTTTCAGTATTTTTAACCATAAAATAGGGTTTATTTCTTTTTCTGTAATTACCCTCACTTTTTTTTGGTAGGGAGTAGGTATAACAAATTTTCTTCCCCTTACTATCGTCAGTATAAAAGTGCCAATCTTCAAAAGATGTACTTTGACTTTTTGCTGCAAGAGAGTTTTGACCTAGCGCTAAGGTAATAAGTAATATTTTAAATATTAATGTCATTACACCGCTAATAATAGTTTTTATCTTAAAGTTTAAATCATCCATCATTTATACAAAGGTGTATGTTGATATAAAATGTTATTAATTGTTATTTATTTGATGCCTCTTTTATTATATCTAGCAAGGATTTCATTGTTAACAATTCTGATGTTAATATTCCATCTCTAGCATTGGGGCCGTAAACAATATTAAATGGTATAGCGTAGCGATTGTAATTAGCCATAAAATCTAGTAATTTTTGATTTGTTTTCGTCATGTCTCCCCTCATTGCAATAATTTCTCCCGACTTTATTTTATCTGTAATTTGTTGCGTATCTAAAACTATTAATTTATTAACTTTGCAAGTTATACACCAGTCTGCAGTAATATCAATTAATATAATTTTGTTTTGATTTATATATTTTTCAATTAATTTTTGGTCAAATTTTACCCATAATTTTTTAGAATTATTTTCTCTATATTCTATTTGATTTTGAAGTTTAATGGGGAAAATTAAAGTTATGGCGGATAGAAGTAATAAAATTAACAATCTTTTGGGGTGGTTGATTTTCTTATTACTTAATTTTAGGAATATTAATATGCTAATTAGCAGTAGAACAGTTAACACTGATGAAACGAGACCAATATTGCTTAATATTACATATATAATCCATATTAATGTCATAATTAGTAGGGCGCACATTACATATTTAACAATTATTGTCCAAGATCCAGATCGCGGCAATAATTTGATAGAATGTGGAGATAATATTAATGCAAAATAAGGGAAGGAAAACCCAACAGATATGGCAAAAAATATAATTAAGATTGTTGATATATCTTGAGTTAAGGCAAAAGATATTGATGTTCCAAGAAATGGCGCAGAACATGGAGTTGCTAATAAAACAGCTAATATTCCAGAGAGAAAGTTGCTAATAAATATGTTTCTTTTTTTTTCTTTCTCGGTAATTTTCTGATTCAGTCCAGAGGCTAAATTAAAGTTAAAATTTATATCAAAATTTCCAAATAAATTTGAAATAAAGATGGTTAGGATTATGGATATGGTAATTAAAAAATATGGATTTTGAAATTGCAATCCCCAGCCAAATGAACTTCCTAACTCTCTTAATAATGTGGTAAGTAGAGCTAATATCAAAAAGGTAAAAATTATCCCTAAAATTGTTGCAAAATACATTTTTTTTACCTGAGAGTCTTTAAGGTTTTTATGCTTTGTGATAGATATTAATTTTATCGACAAAACTGGCAATACGCAGGGCATAATATTTAGAATTAAGCCTCCAATAAGTGCAAAAATAATAATTTTTAAGAGATATTTATAATTAAAAGTATCCTCAGCCTCGTTAGAAAGTTTTTTAATTTTAGATAGTAAATCATAATCGATGCTATTTTTTTTGATGTAAGTTGATAAAGTATTTTTTGCTGGTACGCACACCTTGTTGCATATGCTGTAATCGATTTCTAAATTTATTTTTATATCCTTATTTTTGTCTATAACACGTAGTCTTATTGGAATTATTATTTCATCTTGATAGGCGCTGTATTGATAAATAGTATCGTCAAATTTTTCAGATTTTATTATTGCTTTTGGCCACAAAATATCATAGTTGCTATTATCAATATTCCCAGATCCTGTGAAATTAAATTTAGGTTCTTGGTAAGATTTATCTTTATTTGGGGAGTAGATATGCCAAGCTTTTTCAATTTTAAAATGAACAGCTAGAATTAAATCATTCTCTTTATTAAACGTTGATAGAATAGCTACCTTAGCTGATTCGTTACTATTTGAGTAAAATTCTGTACTGGCTGCCTTTAGATTGTATGAAAATAATAGTAAGATGGTAAAAATAACTTTTCTTACTTGCATAAAATTTATTTTATTGCTTAAATTGACGTTCCTAGAATTCATTAAGAAGTGTTAAATTAATCCTTACTATTTATAGTGCTTAGGTTAATAAAGAAGTTAGGTAAAATTATATATTATTAAATATTAAAATAAAATAATTATAATTTCTTAAGAAAATTAATATTCTGACAAATATGGCGAAGGCAGGTGTAAATCAAATAAAAAAAGTATCTTGCAGCGGTGACAATGTCATGTCTAAGCATCCTTTGATTTACTTAGATATCGAAAATAAGGCACATGTTACATGTCCTTATTGTGGTAAAGTATTTATAAATAAAAAAACAAAATAATGAGCAATATTGTTATTATGGGTCTTCAGTGGGGAGATGAGGGTAAAGGAAAGTTGGTAGATTTTTTATCCAACTCTTTTGATGCCGTAGTTAGATTTCAGGGTGGTCATAACGCTGGACATACTATTAAAAGCAAAGGTAAAACTTATAAATTGAGCATCTTACCTTCTGGATTAATTCAGAACAAATATTCTGTTATTGGTTCCGGAGTCGTGGTTGATCCTTTTACTTTACTAAAAGAAATTAAAACCTTACAAAAAGCTGGTATAAATATTACTCCAAATAACCTAAATATCGCCGACAATTGTTCTTTGATTTTTTCTTTTCATAAGGATTTGGATGCGTTGTTGGAAAATAACAAGGGAGAGAAGAAAATTGGAACTACGGGTAGAGGCATAGGTCCTGCTTATGAGGATATAGTTGGAAGAAGGTCTATAAGAATTTGCGACTTAATGAATGAGGACGTACTCTCTGAAAGGTTAAAAAATATCCTTTATTTTCATAATATCTTGAGGGCTGGTTTGGGTCTGGATAAAGTTAGTTTTAATTTAATATTGAAGGAGATTTTAGACATTAAAGATGAAATTATATCTTATTCTAAGGATTCTTTTGATATTACTAGAAAATTAAGCTCTAAAAAAAATGTTATGTTTGAGGGAGCTCAGGGAGCTCTTTTAGATGTTACCAACGGAACTTATCCTTTTGTCACTTCTTCACACACTCTTAGTAGTTCGGCTTTTGTTGGTGGTTGTACTCCTATGTCATCTATTGACAAAACTATTGGAATTCTGAAGGCTTATACAACTCGCGTTGGTTCTGGACCTTTTCCAACCGAATTAAATGATGAGGTAGGTAATTTTTTGAAGTTAGAGGGTGCCGAAATTGGAACTGTTACAGGTCGAGATAGGAGATGCGGTTGGTTTGATGCGGCTCTTGTTAAAAAAGCAATAACCTTATCAAGCATAAAATCTGTCGTCTTAACAAAGTTAGATGTTTTAGATAAAATGGATAAAATTAAAATTTGCACTTCTTATGACATTGATGGCAAAATATACGATTATCTACCAAATAGAATTGATTTACAAAATATAGTTAAGCCAATTTATGAAGAAGTTGCCGGCTGGAAATCTTCAATTAGAAATATTAAGAAGATTGAAGATTTGCCAGAAAATGCAATAAAATATATTCGAAAAATTGAAGAAATTTGTGGTATAAATATTGATATTATCTCTACTGGCCCAGATAGGAGCGAGACTATTGTAGTTAATCCAGAAGTGATAAAATAATAAATGCTACCATGCCAAAGCTCATCTACAATGTGGCATTTAGGTAAAATAGTTTGGGTCAGAAATTTATGATTAAATTTATACTTAATATCATTTAGCTAAATTTTACGATAATCTTTGGTCAAAAATCAGAAGTGTAAATATTGCATTATAGATAAACATTGGTATTGTAACATTTTCCACTGTTTTACCTTTAAAATATGAGGGTTAAAACGGATGTGAATAAAAATATTTTGAAAAAAACTGCTTTAAAGATGGGAAAGGGTGTTAATAAAAAAATTACTGTTGCTCAAATTTTACCAACCATTGAAAATGGTGGAGTTGAGAGGGGTGTACTTGATTTGTCGAAATTTTCTTTATCCTGTGATAATTTAGACATCATAGTGATTTCGGCAGGGGGATCAATGTTGAAGCAATTTCAGCGTCATAAAATTCGTCATATATATTTACCGGTTCATAGTAAGAATCCTATTCGTATTATTCTTAATATTTTTAGCATAGTTAAGATTATTAAAAAATATAATATTGATATTTGTCACGCTAGATCCAGAGCTCCAGCCTGGAGTACCTATTTCGCTTGTAAAAAGGCAAGTTGTAAGTTTGTTACTACTTTTCATGGCTCTTATTCCTTTAAGGGTTTTTTGTCTAGCAACTCTTTCTTAAAAAGAAAATACAACTCCATAATGGTTAGGTCGGGTTTGATAATTGCTGTGTCAAACTTTATAAAAAGCCATATTATTAAGGAATATCTAGTTCCAGAAAGTAAGGTAAAGGTAATTCACAGAGGTTCTGATGTAGAATATTTCAACAAGGACAATGTTAATAAAGAAAGAATTGTAAAAATTATAGAAAAATTACAATTAACAGATGATAAGAGTGTTATTTTACTTCCTGGAAGATTCACTTCTTGGAAGGGTCATGATCTGCTTTTAGATGCGTTGAGCATGATTAAATCTGAAGATTTTATTTGCTTAATGGTTGGAAAGTCAAATGAAAGTTATATTAATAACTTGGAAAAGAAAATAGGGGAGAGTGGTTTGAGTGGTAAAGTTAAAATTTTAAGCCATGTTTCTGATATGCCTGCACTTTATATGATTTCTAGCGTTGTTCTGTCTACAAGCACAAGACCAGAGGCTTTTGGTAGGATTGCAACCGAGGCGGGAGCTATGGAAAAAATAATTGTTGCAACAAATTTAGGCGGATCAAAGGAGACTATCGTAGATCTTGAGACTGGGTTTTTGTGCGACCATCAAAGTTCATCCGATCTGTCGAAAAAAATATTGCATGTATTATCTTTAGATTTAGAAAAAAGGAAGGAAATTGGCGTTAAAGCTAGGCATAGAGTTAAGAAGTATTTTTCTAGTGAAAAAATGATATCAGACACCATAGAAATCTACCGTAATTTATAAAAACCTTCTTAATTATTTTTTACCTTGAGAACGGAGGCGTGAATCCGAAAGCCTGATATTGAATATTTCCCCTTCATCTTTTGGATTAAAATCATCACCAAACTTTAAAATCATATCAATAGTTTTTTATAAAAATTTTTTTGACTACTTAAAGGGACTGAGTAATTACTAATTGATATTTTGATAAAGTGTTAGCTTCACCTCTTCCAAGAAAATTTTATAAAATTCTTGCCTAAATGATGATTTTGATATTAAGTTAAAAGCTTTTTTAACGGTTAAGTGTCTTTCAAAGAGTTCTCGTCCAAGTTTCTCATAGCATTCTAGTAAGAACTCTCCTTTTTGCGATAAATCATAACTTTCGTTACTTAATTCATTCATATGAAAATTATTATATTTTCTTAAAATATCCTCAATATCTTCGGAAATATAATTCCTAATATCATTCATCAATTTTGGATAAGATTTTTTAAACAAAGTATAAAATAATTTAAAAGGAGAATATTTAATCGATCTTTTTAGGAAAGTATTAACTCCAATTTCAAGCTCTCTAACTATTTCTAATGAAAAATCTTTAACTATCATTTTTATTTAAATGTAAAATAATACCAATTCTCGTTATAATACATTATATTGGTAAAGTATTATAAGGTTAAAATTTCTAAAAAACAAACATCCTATGTTAACGCTGTGCAATACCGAAGTTCATCTGTAATACAACATTTATGCTTTTTTATTTGTGGCTAAAATTCAGATAAATTATATTATGATATTAAGTATAGATTTAATAATAAATTTTTGACCCAAGTTAATTCACCTAAGTGCTACATTATGGGTGGGTATTAATAGATATCGATTTAATAAATGCTTTCTCTAAATTATCAGTGTTGTATTCTTTTTTTAAAATATTGCTATTTCCAGTAAAAATAATTTTACCATCATGTAGAATTACAATTTTATCGCAAATTTCATCAATATCAGATAATATATGAGAGCTAAAAAATATAGATTTACCTTGAGTTTTGTAGTCTAACAATTGATTTTTTAGAACGATTCTTGCTTTTGGGTCAAGACCGCTCATAGGCTCATCTAGTATAATTAATTTATTTTTGGTCAAGAAGCTAGCGATAAGGCCAATTTTTTGAGTCATCCCCTTCGAATATTTCGAAATCTTTTCTGGTAAAAATTTTGGATCTAGATCTAGTTTTTCTGACAATATTTCAGCTTCCTTTAGGTTAAAATCAGCACCATGTAGTCCAAGATTTAATTTTATAAAATCAATACCAGTTAAATAGTTCGATGGTTGAAATTTTTCTGGTAAGTAGCAAATATTGCGTCTGGAATTTGGTGATTTATGGTCTTGATTAAAAATCTTGACTTGACCAGAGTCAGAATCTAGTAAATCGATAATAATTTTTATCAAGGTAGTTTTTCCAGCTCCGTTGAGACCTATGAACCCCAATATTTCATTAGCATCAACAGATAGAGATATGTCATTTAGCGTTTCTCTCGCTCCAAATGATTTATATACATGTTCTACTGTTAACGCTTTTTTTGTCATAAATTATTTTAAATTTTAAATTTTTAATATTTCGGATTTTACTTCTCCCAACAACCTGTGTATTTCTTCATAAGCCTCAATTTTATCTTCTGTATTTAATTCTTCAGACATGCTCTGTTTATCTATTATAAAACTAGTTAGTTTTATAGCTCCAATTGAAGAGCAAGACCCTTTTAGTGAGTGTAAGGCGGAATACCAATTATTTTGGTCGCATTCGGTAGAGTAGGCAACTTTTTTTATTTCAATTATTTGATTTTCTGTGCTCGATATAAAAATTTTGATGAGTGCGTCCTTAAATTCTTCATCTCCATCAGTTACGCCATTAAAGAAATCATTATCGAATATAGGCTTTTCAGTGGTTGTCATGGTTATTGAAGTTTGATTTTATTAGTAAAATTATATTTAATACAGAATATCTTTGATCAAGATTAAATAGCTTTGATTCGCTTAAAAAGATATTTATTTTATCTTGGGTAAAAAATATTCTCTCCATATTAAAATTTCCATCGTGCAATAGTCTTTCTTCTGAAGAAATAAGGTCTATTTTTTTTAAAAATATAATTTTCGTAATTCGCAAAAATACAAAAAATATAATTTTTTTAAAAATATTAAAATTTACTTCAGAAGATGATATTATTTCACTAAAATTTATAATTTCAAGTTTCTTTGATGAAGTAAGTGATAAAATTAAATTTTTATACATATCAAGCCATTTGCTTTCATGCAATATAATTGATTCACCTATTGAATTTGGCGAGATTAGATACAGGTTTTTTAAATCTTCTTCTGAAATATTGTGTAGTTGGTCTTTGATTATTTTGGACCAACTTTTAAAATTAAAATTTTTTCTTTTTATAATATTAGATCGTGATTTTACAGTATCTGGAATATTTTTAATATTGTGATTGATGATAAATATAAATATGTTTTTATTTGGCTCCTCTATGGTTTTTAATAGTGCGTTACAGGCATTTTTGTTGGCATCATCAATAGCGTCAATTACAATAACTTTATTTTTAGATATACTTCCGGATAAATTAGTAAAACTTTTAATCTCCCTAATGTCGTCAATTAAAATTTTTTCTTTCCCATTTTTTTTATTAGATTCTCCACTCACTATTAATATGTCTGGATGATTATTGATATTTTGTTCTGTTGTTTGGCCGTGAGATGTAATTCTTTTTGCAAATTCTTTAATAAAACTAGCCTTACCATTGCCTTTTTCGCCACTTATTAAATTACAATGATGCAATTTACCATTTAAGAAATTTTGCCATAGGTTTTTTTCTATTTCATTATATCCTATGATATTTTTAATATTTTTATCCATAAAATTAATGATTGAGTAAATAATAAATTTGCAATATAGTGTTGGGGGTATTATTTTTAATATAAAAATTAATTTTGAAATTGTAGAATTAAATAATAAATTTACCATATTTAAATATGAAGAAAGTTCTAGTCGCAACTGGTAATAAGGGTAAATTATCTGAGATTTCTAAATTATTACAAAACATTGATATTGAAGCTTTCGGCATTAATGATCATAAGCTCTGTGAACCTGAGGAAGATGGACTAACTTTTGAAGAAAATGCAATTATTAAAGCTAAATATTATGGTGATCATGTGGGTGAGATTGCTTTAGCTGACGATTCTGGCTTAGTTATTCCTGCGATAGGAGGTAATCCTGGTATTCATTCTGCACGTTGGGCTCCAGATAAGGATTTTAATATTGCTTTTGAGGCTATTAAACAACAATTAAAAGAGAAAAATATTGATCCAGGGAAGGAGGTGGTTTCCGCTTATTTTATTTGCAATTTGTCACTTTACAATCCGAAAACCAACGAAGTAAATTCTTTTGAGGGTAGGGTAGATGGCGTTCTACAATTTCCGCCCAGAGGTAGTAACGGCTTTGGCTATGATCCAATTTTTATTAAAAATACCAGTGATTTAACTTTTGCTGAGATCTCTGCAGAAGAAAAGGAGGCAGTTAGTCACAGATCGGATGCTTTTAGGAAGTTGTTAAAATTTTTAACAAAAAATAATTTTTAAGACAATTTAATGAGCAGAATAAATATTACTTTTCTAGATGGTAATGTGAGGGAATTTGATAAAAATTCTACTGGATTTGACATTGCAAATTCTATCTCAAGATCTTTAGCAAAGACATCTTTTGCTATTAAAATTAACGATAATTTATGGGATTTGTCGCGAAAAATTCCTTTTGATGCTAAAATTGAGTTAATTACTAGTAAATCTCCTGAGGCTCTAGAAATTATTCGTCATGACGCAGCTCACATAATGGCTGAGGCTGTGCAGGAATTATTTGATGGGGTGCAAGTAACAATTGGCCCTGCAATTAAGGATGGATTCTATTATGATTTTGCAACAAAAGAGCCTTTTACAATAGCCGATCTAGAAAAGATTGAGAAACAAATGCGCAAAATTGTTAAAAGAAATGAAAAATTAGTTAGAGAGGTCTGGGATCGTGATCAGGCAATTAATTTTTTTTTAGAAAAGGGTGAGAAATATAAGGCAGAAATTATTCAAGATTTACCAAAAGATGAGGAAGTAACACTTTATCGTCAAGGTAATTTTATTGATCTTTGTCGTGGACCTCACTTACCATCAACCTCTTATGTAAAATATTTTAAGCTTTTAAAGCTAGCTGGTGCTTATTGGAGGGGTGATTCTAATAATGAAATGTTGCAGAGAATTTATGGAACCGCCTTTTTAAGTCAGGAAGATCTTGACCAGCATTTACATAGATTAGAGGAGGCAGAAAAAAGAGATCATCGTAAATTGGGTAAGGAGCTAGATTTATTTCATATTCAGGAAGAAGCGACTGGTTCAGTTTTTTGGCATGAAAAAGGTTATGAATTATACCTCACTATCGAAAATTATATTAGAAGAAAGATTAAAAATAATGGTTACATTGAAGTTAAAACTCCGCAATTAATTGATAGAGTCTTGTGGGAAAAATCTGGCCATTGGGACAAGTTCAAGGAAAATATGTTTATTGCCGAAAGTGAAGATAGGACGTTGGCTATTAAACCCATGAATTGCCCAGCTCATATCCAAATTTTTAATCAAAAACTTACCTCATATCGCGATTTACCTCTTAGAATGGCGGAGTTTGGTTGCTGTCATAGAAACGAATCCTCTGGATCTTTACATGGAATAATGAGAGTTAGGGCTTTTAATCAAGATGATGCTCATATTTTTTGTGAAGAAGGTCAAGTTAATGATGAAACAGTTACCTTTTGTAAGTTATTACAAGAAATTTATCATGATTTTGGATTTAATGAGGTAAAAGTAAAATTTTCAACTAGACCGGAAGTCAGGGTTGGAAGTGACGAGACTTGGGATAAGTCTGAAAAAGCACTGAGAGAGGCGGTACAAAAGGCAGGTTTAGAATATGAAATTAATGAAGGGGAGGGTGCTTTTTATGGGCCAAAATTAGAATTTATATTAACTGATGCTATAGGCCGCGATTGGCAATGTGGAACTTTGCAAGTTGATTTTATTATGCCTAAGAGACTTGGCGCGACTTACATCGATAGAGATGGATCGAAGAAGAATCCGGTAATGATTCATAGGGCAATTTTAGGAACTTTAGAAAGATTCATTGGTATTTTAATTGAAAATACTGGAGGCGCCTTTCCATTGTGGCTTTCTCCAGTCCAGATTGTGGTGGCAACTATTAGTAATAAATTTGACGATTACGCTAAAGATGTTTTAAATAATCTACAAGAGAATGGTTTTCGCGTCAAGATAGATCTTCGTTCTGAAAAGATTAATTACAAAATTAGGGAGCATTCTTTGCAAAAAATTCCATATATTGCTATTATTGGACAAAAAGAGGTTGATGAAAATAAAATAAGTATTAGAGAATTTGGAAGTAAGAAGGAGGAAGTTTTAAGTTTAGAAGAATTTATTAAAAAACTCTCCTAAAAATAAAAAACTTTATACTTACTACTACTTCTGAAATTGCAGCAGTTACTGATTGCTATTTTTATGAGAAAAATCTGGACAATAAACCTATGTAACATACTTGTTACAGGCTTTGTTACTGGTGAAGATGTATCTAAATAATTCTTATCTAAAAAACAAATAAAATTTTTGGACGCTTTTACTATTTTTCTCAAGATGAGCATCGTCTTGTTTGCGACAATAACTCTGATATTGATAAATTTACAAGAATATTTTTATTGGAAGTTGTGGATTCGTGCCTGATAAAATGTTGTTCCCGCTGTCTCTTTAGAGCTTTAATTCCAAAATTGATATGATATTTTATCATTCTCCACAAAGTATTTTTAATAATTTATGAATAAAAATATTTCAAAAAAAACTGCTTTAA
>TARA_B110000259_G_scaffold63101_1_pt1 | contig 36263 bp, 8 predicted proteins | sample TARA_B110000259 | Tara Oceans TARA_B110000259 (sample SAMEA4397649) | marine metagenome | biome: Polar Biome; feature: [SRF] surface water layer (ENVO:00010504); material: water (ENVO:00002006), including particulate matter (ENVO:01000060) such as... | depth 5 m | reverse complement strand
TGAGGGGGTTTCCACACCGGATGTCGCGTTGGAGGACATAGCGATACGTGTGTGTGTCGTGTGCGCGCGTCGTTGTGCGTCGAGGCTTCCGAGATTAGCGTTGATGAAAGATTGGCATTTTGAAAATAAAAATATTACACTTCCTACGTGTACCACCTGCTACACCAGCTACAGAGGGCGGAAAAAAACGTCATCCAACTTCTCTCTCATCCCTACTTCTTCACGTACGCCTGGATCGTTTCCTTTAGGACTTGCTTGTCGAAATCGCCGGTGAACACGCAGTTGCCCAGTTCTCCCTTGAGCAGAATCAACCGCAGTTTCCCGTTGGCGGCTTTCTTGTCCACGGCCATGAGAGTTTCAAACGTCTCGAGCGTCATCTCCGCCGGCACCTCGGTCGGGCAATTGAACTTTTTAAGCAAATCAACCGTCCTTGCCAGAATGCGTTTGTCCATCCACCCCATACGTTCCGACATGTCCGCCGCCATGATCATCCCCACGCTCACGGCTTCGCCGTGAAGCCACTCGCCGTATCCGATTCCCGTTTCGATGGCGTGCCCGAACGTGTGCCCCAAGTTGAGCGTGGCGCGGACGCCGCCTTCTTTCTCGTCAAGCGCCACGACCTCCGCTTTGTTGATGCACGACCGCTCTATGGTGTACACCACCGCGCTTTCCTCCCTTGCCATCAACTCATCCACGTTATCCTCCATCCACTGGAAAAACGCAGGGTCCCGGATCAACCCGTACTTCACCACCTCTGCTAAACCCGAAACGTACTCGCGATCCGGAAGCGTGCCGAGGGTTTCCGTATCGATCAACACACACCGGGGCTGGTAAAACGCGCCGATCATGTTCTTCCCGGAAGGGTGGTTAACCCCTGTCTTACCCCCCACGCTTGAGTCCACCATGCTCATGACCGTGGTGGGGATTTGAATGAAGTTTACGCCTCTTTGGTACGACGCGGCGGCGAAGCCGGTCATGTCTCCGATCACGCCGCCCCCGAGCGCCACGAACGTGGTTCCTCGGTCCAGCCTCGTTTCCAGGGCTTTGTCCCACACCTTCATCAAAACTTCCATGTTCTTGTGTTCCTCGCCGTCGGGAAGCACCACGACCTCCACCCTGATGTCGCCGCCCTGGGACAGGTTCGCCACCACGCGATCGAGGTACAACGGCGCCACGGTTGTGTTGGTCACAACAAGCGCGGTGTTCCCGGGAACGTGCTTGCGCAGAAGGTCGCCCCCTCTCAACAAACCGTGTCCGATGTAAATCGGGTAGCTCCGATCTCCCAGCGCCACCTCAACCGTCGCCGCGGGTGACGCGTTGGCGGCGCACACGCGCGAGCTCGCCATGCGGGAACCAAAACGCGGACCACACTTTCCCGCGACCGTACCACAGCCACGGAGTTTGGGTGAGGAGGCTGATGTTAACCCGAGGGCGGGACGGGCACAAGGGCGGATCAACGTTTGCATCGCTGGATGGGCTCGACAGTCCACTCCAAAGTCGTCAGCAAATACAGCACAGCCGTGAGTGGTGCGGCGTGTGTGGGTAAAACTCTTGCGACACATCTCGAGACGCGTATTTTTTTGGTTTTTGTCGTCCGCTCCCTCTGCATCTCTTTTTCACCGGTGCTCCTGCATTTGAAAGTTACTACGACGTCGTTCAACACGCGTTTTCCTCAAAGGTCAATGCGATCAAAGTTGACCGGGCGGACCCTCTCTCATCTCCTATCTGTCAGCTCACGAGCTCAGGACCTCAGGTTATCTCGAAAAAGGTCGGCGTTCCCCTTTTCGCGAATTGCCGGCACCGCCGCCATAACCCGAGGAGCAGGCGGCACGTCCTGAAATCTAACGCCTCGGCGCCTCGCGCAGAGTAACTCTTTCATCGGTAGCGGCTTGTCACGGCCATCCGCGCCTGCGCTGTTCGGGGTTCGTTTTTCCGTCACGGCTGGTGGCACGAAACAAATGGTGTTTGCGTCAGCATTTGCGTCAGCATCTTCACGCGCGTGCGTTGCGAGACACGGCACACGCTTGGATCCCAAGGGCGCGGGGGTAAATTCGGTTCGCCCGGCTTTCGCGTCGCAGCAACGCACCGCGAAAGGCAGATTTACCACCACACCAAGAGTGCGTTCCAGGAGCTTCGCGGTCGCGTCGACGGATTCGGGAAATGTGAATGTTTCCGTGACCGAGGAACCGGCGGTGCCGGTGGCGCCACCGTCGCCCGTCGTCGCGGCCGTCGCGGCGCCCGCGACGACGGCGCCAGCGGAGGCAGCGCAGAACGCCCCCGTGCCTGCGAAGGCGACGTTCCAGCAGCGCGTCGATGCCGCCGCGGCGGCGTTGCGGTCGGGACGGGCGAGTCAGACGCGACGAAGAGTGCCTACGGCGTCGCCGAGCGCGGACGGCGCCGGCGCGACCGCGACCGGGTTCGTGGCGCAGTCTCCGCGAAAAAGAAACCCAGCGCCGTCGTCGCGTGCCTTTCAAAACACCCGGGTAGGCATGGACCCCCCCACCAACCCGAATTCCCTGATCACGAAAACGAACAGCGAATCCGAAATGGCCGCGAGCCAAAGGCGTTTGTTCGAACAGATGGTCACCCTGCGCACGCGCCTCAACGAGCGCCTCGCCGCGAGCAACAAGTTTGCCAAGTTTCTTGAGTTTACGCTGCGCGCGCGGGATAGCGACATCAAGCACGCGAACGAGCGTTTAGTCGCGGCGATGCTTGAAATCGAGTCCTTGAAAGGCATCGCGCAGGACGCGATTGATGCCGCGGCGATTGACGCGCTGGCCGCCACAGACCGCCCGGAGGGGGGGACATCAAGAGACGGAACGCGAAACGTGGTCACCGCGCGCCTCGATACGTTACAAAGACGGCTGGACCTGATGTCCAAGGCGTTGCGCAAAGACGTGGAAACAATCGACGCCGCTTGTATCAAAAACGTCCCTATTCGCTGGGTAGGCATGGCCAGTGACATCCGCATCATGGGGAGCTTCGACCACTGGACCAAAGGCGTGGCGATGTCCCCGGAACACATCGAGGGAGGGAGCAACTTGTTCGTGGCGGAGATGGAACTCATCCCGGGAACGTACCAAATCAAATTCGTGGTGGATGGGATTTGGCAAACCGCGCAGGAATGGCCGACGGAGGGGAGCGGTTTGGACGCGAACAACCTTCTTATCGTGGAGTGATGGAAGTGCGTGATTTGAACGGTGGAGGTGAGATGGCATTGCGAAGTTTTATGTATTTCTTTCTTTTCGTAAACGAAACACGACCCCCCCCCACGCGCCGCGGCGGCGCGTAGCACGTCCACGCCGGTTGCATTCTCCGCACTGATGATTTTTTCACCTGAGCACGTCCACGTTTATTTTTATCCCTCATCGTCAGTCCGTCTCGCACACGTGTTACGTCGGTCTCGCTTCGTCACGGCTTCAGTGGTACGTCATATGACACACTCGTTCGCTCTCCCAGCGCCTCGCCATCCCACTTTTGCGACCCGAAACACGTCTCCCAGCGTCACCGCCTGTCGACGTCACTCGTCGCGGTGTGCGATCGAGGGCGAACCGGTGAGAAAATACGAGCGCACCGCCCGGCCGCAACGAGACGACACACGAGGGTTCACAAGACGTGATGCGATAGTGTTCACCCCCGCGTGTTTCGCGGCGGCGGTTTTGGTGTCTTCACCAGCCGCGTCGGCGACTCCGGAGGAACCGCGAACCACCGCAAACACGGCGGTGTTTGTCGATCGTAAGAACCTTTTTCGGGTGGAATATCCGCAAACGTGGCAACCCGTCTCGAAAGCCGGCGCCGCGCTGTTGCTACGTGACCCTTCCATGAAGTACTCCACGATCGGCGTGACGATAACGCCGGTGAAAATCAACTCCCTGAAAGAGTTCGGGGACGCGAGGGAAATAGGACAGAAGTTGCTTGCGGCGGAGGCGGCAAAGGAAAGCACGTACCCGGGTGGCGTCGCGTTGGTTTCCGAAGAAACGCGCGTCGCGAGCGGCGGCGCGACGTTTTACGAGTACGAATACCGCCTACTCACGACGCGCGGGAACAAGGTGGTGTTCGTGTCTTGCGCGGTGGAGGGAAACACGCTGTTCATCATGAACGCGCAGGTTTTCGAAAAGAAAGAAGGGGAAGCGGGCGGCAACGCCGACGAAGTCGAGGCGGCGTCGGCGACGCTGAGAAAAGTCGTCAGTTTATTCGACGTCGGACCGAGTGTCGTGGTGGGTTTGTGAGACGATGGACCACACACACGTTTGGCACATATGTACTGCAGATATTTCACTTTCTTTTTATTGACAAGAAATGCGTGCGTCGTAATGCGTGCGTCGTGTTAGCGCGAACAACGTCGTCCGCTTTGATTTCGCCTCAAAAAAGCGTCGGGCCGTCGCCGTCACGTCCACTCCACGAAACTATTCGTGGCTTGGTCGTACCACCACCATCTGCATGCAAAAGAAACGTGTCAGTCTTGTGCTGGCAAACAGTGTGCCTGGATTTAGGAAATGCATCACGTACTTCCCTTGGCCGTCGGTGAAACCTGAATTCTCAGGGCAATACAACAAACCGATTTGCTGGTTTTTGAAAAAACCCGTTTCGGGGTCAAAAACGTATCCCTCGGGCGCCTCGGGAAGTTTCTCCTCTCCCGAAGCGCGCCCCGTCCCCGTTCCCCCAAGCTCTCGCTCGAAAGCTTCCCTGTCGTTGCTGTACACGTCGTACACACCGTGGCTCATCAGCGTGCTACTCAACTCGGTGATCTTGTCAAAGACGTTCGCGTCGTCGGCTTTGTCCGCGTCGGTTTTTGCGGACGACTCGGGCGTTTTCGTTTTTTTTTTTCCCAGTCGCCGCAACGCGCCCAACACGGTTTCTCCCGCGTTGAGATATTCACAAAGCGTTTTCTTCATGGTCGCGACGTCGACGTCCGATATTTCCGAGTCGTCACCCACGTCCACCGATATAATTTTACGCACAGCGCCGTCGTCGCCAGCCGTGGAAAACTCCCGGTCGACTTCGACGTTTTCGAGCCACGCGTCTTTTTCTTCGTCCGATTCGTTTTCGTTTCTGACGTACGTACCGTCATCATCAAAGTATCCTTCCTTTCGCTCTTGCTCGAGATTGAAAGGCTCGAACGCGGCTTCCTGGTCACTTTCTTCTCGCGCGAGCTCGGTCGCATCAAGGTTCTCCACGCCGTGCGCTGTACGTCGTTCCGGGACGGGAAGAAAAAAGTTTCGTGAGTTTTTGAGATTAGATTTTGCACAGCGTGTGTTTTCAAGATGGAGTACCCTCGGGACCTACCTCTGGCTGCGTTCTCCGTTCGCAGGAGCGAACGTTGCTTGACTGCCTTCGCGATCATTTCCTGCGATATAGAGTGGTCAATCGGTCCAACCAAATTACCGGTGTCATCTGGAGGGTTGAGCCCCCGTTCGCTTTTGCTTTTGGCATCGTGCATTTTTCGGCTCAATTTTGCGGCCAGTTCATCAGCCAGAGCAGCTTCTACGACTCTCGAACTGGTGTCATCAACATCACGCAGACGAGGCCGCTTACTCATGGCTCCTGTGAAGTTCCTCCCCCCGAACGACCATAGGTTCTCAACGAGTAAGTAATGAACGGACGTCTTCGTTCTGGCCACACTTAAAACATCGTCGCTTTTCCGAGGTTTTCCAACGCTCGTATTTTTTTTCGTCCAGGAGTTTTTTGACAGACTTGAGTATTGAGCCTCGGACGCTTCTCAACAGCTTGGGCGTAGCCGACTGTCAGACCATCGTGCACGTGAGAGCATTGCACCCAGTTCATTTCAAGGGTGTGTTCTCAGCTTGGTCAAACCCTCAACTATCTTCACCCTCGTTCCGCGACGCGAATAGGAGAAGCACCTGGTTCGGTGGCCTTCTTTCAACTTTGCTTTCATGGGACTCCACGGCAGCTCTGACTCTGTTTCGAGTCGTACAACACGATCAGTCGCTCGATTACCTGTCGCGAGTGAGCTGCAGTCGTCTACTGGTGCAGATGGAAGCATTTGGCACCTCCTCCGGGACGCTTCTCTGTCTGCGCCTTCGCCCGAAGACAATGCCTCGAGAGGACGTCGCGATAAGGCGTTCGAACAGTTGTTACCTGCTCTGAAACCTAAACACAGCCCTGGAACTATGCTTGATCGAGAGCCTTTGGAACACACTTCATCGTCTCCGAGCTTTGCTGAAAACGTATCATTGAACTACGAGCAATTTGCGAAAGAAGCCGCGGTTCTTGCACAGCAACTCAAAGAAGGTCAGGACGTCCAACCGGGCGACCGGGTTGCTCTACTGCTTTCCAACGGTGCGACATACGCAATTTCACTCTACGCAGTTGCATCCGTGGGCGCAATCGCTGTAAATCTTAACCACCGCCTAACCGCAGAGGAACTCAAAAAGCAGTTGTTGGATACGAAGGTATCCGCAATCGTGACTGACGACATATTTGAAAAGAAGCTCGGTGTCGCAATAGCAGGTGTAAGTGGTACGATGTCAATTTTTTTGTCACCGATGCTCTCGGTAAATTCAACGCAAGGTTCTAGTCTCCAAGGTGCTCAACGTTTGAAATTATCGCCTTCACCTCGCGCAACTCGCATCGACTATTATTCTCGCAGCGATTTGGCACCGAGAAACTTTCAGTTGATGTTTACAAGTGGAACTACTGGTTGTATGAAAGGCATTGTTCATACGCAACGACAAGTGGCGATGAATGCAGAGCAGGCTGTCATAGCATGCGGATTCACGGAAAATGATTTGTGGCTTCACGCTGCTCCTATGTTTCATGCGATGGATGCCTTTGCAACGTTTGCGATGACGATGGTTGGAGGAGCGCAAGTTACCAGCGCCACAACTGCATCATCGGCAACACTGTTTGAAGCTGGCGAGATTGCTCGAATCATAGCTGATCGAGAGGTCACTGCTACTGCACTTGCCGCCACTCATCTTGCGATACTGATATCATGGTGCGACAGCTATACAACAAATTCTTCGAAGATAGGTTCGCTGTCCTCTCTTCGATTACTATCCTGTGGTGGCTCTCCAATTCCTCCCAAGCTGATCGAGTGCCTACTCACAAGAGCTCCGGGTGTTTCATATTTTACTGATTATGGAATGACCGAGGCAGGAGGCCGCGTGTGCACATCACTGTTGACCCCTATTGAGAAAGACATCGCCGCGATTATGCCTGCAAGTGAGCGTGCAAATCTATCGCGTCCCGCAGGTCGGATCACCAATGATAACATCGAGGTTTTGGTAGCAAAAATTTCATCACCAGAGACGGATATGTCCGGAGATACGCTATGCCCTGTTGAGTGCAATGGGCATGAAGTTGGCGAAGTTTTGATTCGTGGTACTGCATTGTTTGCAGGTTACTGGGATTCCGTCTCTCTCGACGTTTCGAATGGACCGGGACCTGGAGAGTGGTTTAGAACTGGAGACGCCGCAGTTGTCAACGCGCGTGGATGGCTCATACTTGTCGACCGCATCAAGGATGTCATCATCACCGGGGGAGAAAATGTATATTGTCCCGAAGTTGAAAATGTGCTAGTGGCGCACCCAAGTGTGTGTTTGGGTATAGTTTTTGGGGTACCTGATGATACAATGGGCGAAGTCGTCGAGGCTGTGGTTACGTTGAAAGAAACGGAAAAGTCTGACGGGTATGCAAGGACGGCGCTGTTACAAGAGATCAGGGAGCGATGTGTCGCAACACTCGCACCCTTTAAACAACCTCGCTCCATCGTCGTTCTTGAACCGGGTGATGTTCCAATGACGAGTACGGGTAAGGTCAATAAGAGGCTGCTTCGAGACAAAATAATTGAGAGGCTTCAGAGCGCTCAGAGTGCACAGAACATGCAAATTATACACGGCGCACCTGAACCGTTTCGTGAAAGCAATGTGAGTCGGGAACACATTTTGGGACATGTTCGTAACACGATTGCAGCCATACTTTCCGACGTGAACACATCTGATATTGCAGAAGATACTACTTTAGTGCAGTTAGGAATGCATTCTGCGGCCGCAGTGGAGCTCTCAAGGCAGCTTAACGCTGCATTTCTTCCCGCGGAGCCCTATCCCGCACTTCTGGCTTTCAACCACCCGACGTGCGGGACTCTTGCCAATTACATATTAAGAGGTGAAGCAGACAGCAAACCTCTTGCGAGCTCTATTAAGACTTCATCAAATGGTAACGTAAACAACGTGGCTCGTATTATCAGTCGTTCGGGGATATTGCCTGGAAGTGACTCGGCGTCTGCGACGTTTTATCTCGACGGCGGGGATTGTTTTTTTTCGAAAAACACGTTTCCGCAGACTACCGTTCCAACCAGTCGCTGGGACTTGGAACATCCTTGTAACGATTTGCACACAGAAGTTAACGACGGATATGACATGACCATAGTCCCTCGCTTCTCGGCATATTTGTCTCACGAATCCATGATGTGTGATGCTGCTATCATTGGGAGTAGCTATACTGAACTCGTTGCTATGGACCCAAGCCACCGTCTTGTGACACAACATTCCATCGACGCCGTATGCAAAGTGTCCAGTGCTGTCTGCCTCGATTCTTGTATCTTCGTCGGCTGTATGTGGGGAGGAGAGTGGCTGATGTACCTTCACGCAACAACTACGCATGGTACTACAGATGACTTTTGTTCCTCTCTTGGCACCGGCTCTGGATCGAGCTTTGCAGCAGGAAGGGTAGCCTACGCTCTTGATTTGAAAGGTGAGAGTGTCGCCGTGGACACAGCATGCTCGTCTTCTCTTGTAGCACTTCACCTTGCTCATTCAACACTTATTTGCGAAGGTGGTACACACTCTACTTCGATTGCATGTGGAGTCAGCCTTGCGTTAACGGCGGAAACGATGGCTAGTATAGCTAGAATGGGTACCCTATCAGTATCTGGAAGGTGTAAGACGTTAGATAGCTCTGCTGATGGGTTTGGCAGGAGTGAAGGGTGTGTGGCACTTGTCCTGGAAACAGTGAATTTCAATTCACCTCTCTCTATCCATACGCAGAGTAGCTCAGAACCGGCGACCAACTCTTCCATTGCACTGTTATCGACGGTAACTAACCAGGACGGCCGATCAAGCTCGCTTACGGCGCCAAACGGAGAATCACAAGTAAGTATTTCCCATTTACCACATTCCGCCGACTGATTGCCCATACGAGACTGACACTTTCTTTTTCATCTCTCAGTCACAACTTGTAAACGATGCAATCGATAAGTGCATGAAAGTTTTGAAGTCAACGATGGGAACGAAATCTCCTCTGCAGCTCGTGTCTATTATGCTTCACGGCACGGCGACACCACTGGGTGACCCGATCGAGGTCGCAGCCCTTGCTTCTGCGCTGTCAAGCAAATGCTCTTATGGTATGAACGATATCACGCCGTTTAACGGGACATACTTATCAGCACCAAAGAGCACACTCGGGCACGCCGAGGGAGCTTCTGGACTACATTCATTTCTTGCAGTCCTTACTACTTTAGAGCACCAAATTAATGCCCCAGTAGCCCATTTACGCCATTTGAGTGCACATGTTTTACCTGTGGTGAGAAAAAGTAGAAAGGTATTGTCAACGCCGATTCAAACAAACGGAGTTTCTGAAATGCCAGACAAAGCCACAGCTCTGGGAAGTGGCTGCAGTGCGTTTGGCTTAAGTGGCGTCAACTCACATGCAGTCATGGCAGTGCAATTTGACGCGGTTAGAGTTTGCAGCTTGGACAGAAAAGGATTCAGGAAAGGAATATTGACCAGGGCGTGGCCTCATCCGTACTTCGACGGGCTGTTAGATAAACCCCGTTTGATTTCTGAGAATTTTCTACGCGGCGGAGCTTCTGCGAGTTTCTTGAAGTTTGATGTATCGAATGGAACCGCGTTTGCTGATTTATATGATCACCGCATATGCGATACCATACTACTTCCTGCTGCTACGGCTTTGTGCCTCGCCGCTTCTGCGGCACGTTCGTGTTTAAATCCGCGGCTTGAGAAGATTGATATCACCGTCGCAGATGTCATTTTCGCTTTACCTGTCCACCTTGGTAAGACATCGACGAAGAAATTTAAGTCATCAAAGCAGACACATCCACAAGCAGTGCTCTCATGCACGTTATCACCATGTGGAGTTGTTTCCATCCATGATGGAGCGATTAAAGGCAATATAAAGCTGCAAGGTGAGTACATTGTACCAAATTATGAAAGCCGGCGTCGATTACGACAGTTATCCAAAACAGTTATAGACAACGGTTCGGTAGAACCTGGAAAGTATGTCGTCGCCCAAGCTTGCAGATCTCGTCACATCAGAGAAGTGGGCGAAAACCACTCTATTAATTCTCATGGCATTTCCTCCCAGATGCTTGACTCAGTGTTGCACTTGGGTTTTGAGCTGAACGTTCAGGACGTACGCGCGCGTCGCAACAAGAGCGTCACAGTGCCGACTTCGTTGTATATATCCGTAATGAAGGAAGCGCATGAACTGTCATCGTTAACATGCAGTGTATTTACGAGCGCACAAGACTCATCGAGAATAACCGACCACACCGCCAGCAGCGATGGGAAGCTTACGACTTTGAGTACAATTCATGGACTTCAAACTAAGAGCATCGTGACCTCAGCACTGCAAGCTTCATCGCATACGACATCTCCAGAAACCGGGTTTACGGGCAAGCTCAAAACCTCGACCTACTCGACAGAATTGTTTGCTACTTCACATTATAAAGATGAAACCATGTGTCTGCGATATCCAAGGTGCGCATATGCAGTAAAATCAACTCTCAGTCATGGCGAAAGAAATATTGATTCTTGCGCCGTTGAAGATCCAGTTTATTCTGTTTGCTCAACGCTCTCCGTATTTCAACAACTCTGTGTCATGCCCAAAAGCACAAAGGTAGCCGTGCTTCTCGAGGATACTGGCTCCACCGGATCGACCATGAGCCCTTTGGTTGAATTCGCAAGGCTATCAAGCAATGCCGCAGTTGATGGCATCGCACAAACAAGTTCGCTTGAGAATGGCGAGATGAACAAGGTGACATGCGTGCGGCGAGACCCAAGATGTGTTAACCAGATTACCTCTCAAGAAAATGGAAGCGTGGCTATATCACGAACAGTCTTTCGGCCCACCCTTCTTCCAGCAAATGTGTTGAGCCAACAGTCGAAGTCAGATTTACTTTCTCTGTCAGAAACTACGGAAGTGAAGACGGAATTACGCGACATTGTTAACAGGGCATTTAGTAGTGAACTGCAAACGTCCCATGCTACTACATTGCCTTGGAGACAATTGTCAGCCGCGAATGTGCGAACTTTCACAAGTTCGTGTGCTGGTCTCATTACCGGTGGCACGGGCGCCCTTGGTCGTCTGGTTCAATTTTGGTTCAGTGGTAATAGATTGTCTTCTCGTAGCTGCCTTACTGGTCGCACTGGTCGCTCCTCTTTCTCTCTACAAGGTGCAGGCATCACCGTGACCTTAAAATGTGACGCTTCGCAGCGTAGCGAAGCTCAGTGTTGTTCAGAAATGATGAACTCACCGCATGCAAGCTTAATGTTTCCTAATGCTAACACAATACTATTACACGCAAGTGGGACATTATCAGATGCGATCATTCAAAACCAACAGGTTCATCGAGTTCGAAACGCAATGGTTCCAAAGGTTTGTGCACTGAGCGAGCTCATGCAACGTTCTGTTGTAGGTTCGAGTCGTCCATTCACAGCAAGTGTCGTATTTTCATCAGTCGCTGCGCTACTAGGTTCAGCAGGACAATCGAACTATGTGGCTGCAAATATGGCTGTGGATGCTCTTGTGCTTAGGCGACGTCTATCAGGAAAAGCTGAAGTGTCGATTCAGTGGGGCGCTTGGAAAGAAGCTGGCATGGCAGCGCGTGACGAAACAACTCTTTCCCGAGTCGAACGGCTCGGGGTTCGAGCGATGTCATCAGAGCACGGTCTTACTATATTGAACGACATACTTGAGCACTGCATCGCAGAAGGCTTTCTGGCCAAAAAATGTCAAAACTGTATAATTGCTGCCAGCATATTTGATTGGCAGCTAATTACCGAGAACGTACACCCCATGCCCTCGAAATGTTCTGCTATGCTTTCACTTATTTGTGAAAGTCTCCCTAATAAGGACCTTGTGCACGACGCAGATGAGGAAGAAGAACACATCTTGGATGATGAGCGAATGAAATACTCCTTGACCAGAGAACATTCCACACTGGTGTCGGGGACATCATCACAGTTCAAGCAAGACGAGATTCACGAGATTATTACCAAAATCCTTATTGACTTAACTGGGACGATTGGAATAGATCCTGAGACGCCGTTTATGTCTGCCGGGATCGACTCTCTTGCCAGTATGAGGCTAAAATCTGAACTTGAGAAAACGTTCGATTTTCAAATGTCGGCTACTACCATGTACGACTACCCGACAATCACAGCACTGACGCTTCATGTATTTACGGAGCTCGGTGGCAAAGCACCTGATGTCCAACAAATGTCTCACGACTTACATACAAACAATTACGTTTCGAGCTTAAAAATGCGCAACACGTTTGTTAGCAACGGCGGCCGTGAAATTCTCGTAACTGGCTCCTCGCTGCGCACGCCGGCTGTAGAGCGAAAAACAGATCAACTAACTCCTTGGGATTCGATGAGCCGAGTCCCTCGCGCAAGATGGGATATGCAGGCATATGTTGATTCTGTTGAGAAGTGTCTGCCTTTCCTCGGGGGTTTCATGGAATATGTAGAGATGTTCGACTCCACTTTATTCGGAATCGCGCAAATCGAAGCGCTCTTGATGGATACACAGCATCGTCAGCTTCTTGAAATGTTCGTGCATGCATACTCAGTAAAAGAGTGCACCATGTGTTCACGCATTGATGCCCTTGTCGGAGAACACACAGGTAGTGCCGGCAGTGGTGCGTTCGTAGGAATTGCGGATCAGTCTTATCAGCACAGGTACGTATTCCAAATCACCACATTCCGCATTTGCGTTTCTGTTCTCGGTCGATTCGGAATCCCTGACGCCTGACCCATCAACCTTGGGTTGAAACACACCCACACAACTCATCACATACGAGACTGACACTTTCTTTTTTATCGCATCAGCTTCGTGTTAGAGTTTTGGGGTAAAACGCATCCGTACATCGCAACAGGTAACACTTTGAGTTGCGCAGCTGGACGTATATGTTTTGTGTTTGCCATGCATGGCCCAGCGTTGTCAGTTGATACAGCCTGCTCCTCTTCAATTGTCTCTACGCATCTTGCAACAACAGCGTTATGGAACGGTGAAATCGACAGGTAAGTATTTCCCATTTACCACATTCCGCCAACTGATTGCCCATACGAGACTGACATTTTCTTTTTTATCTCTCAGGGCAGCAGCATGTGGTGCGCACTCTGTCATTGCCCATGATGCTACAGCTATGTTCTTCGCCGCCGGTATGCTCTCACCCGACAGTCGATGTAAAACAATGGATGCGGCTGCTGATGGGTACGTACGTGGAGAGGCGATGGGTGTCTTGATTCTTGAAGCTCGTGCTACAGGGGTGAGTTTTGTTTCAGAATCTGGTATTATGATCGCATCGACGGCCGTAAACCAAGATGGTCGTTCAAGTGGACTGACTGCACCAAGTGGTCTTGCGCAGCAAGCAGTGATATCCATAGCCCTGAGCGCTGGCGCACTTAAGCCAGCCGATTTACAGACGCTGCAAATGCATGGCACAGGAACTTCCCTTGGGGATCCTATCGAAGTCAACGCGTCTATTTCTGCGTTGCAACGTGGAAATGACAAAAGTGGATCAATTATTACCCTTGAAGCAGTAAAGTCTTACGTTGGTCACACAGAGTGCGCCTCAGGAATCGTGGGAATAATGCAACCTGTGAATAGATTGGGTGATTCTTTATCCGCGCATGTCTTACATCTCAACACGATGAATGCCCACATCCAGAATCTCTTTGAAAGGAATGCATTTGTACCTACTCGTGTGTGTCGCCAGCGAGCATCAGCTCAAATGAACGAGGCAATCTGCGTTTCAGCTTGTGGGGTAGGTAGTTTCGCTTTTCAAGGAACTAATGGCCAATGCATTGTAAGCAAAATGTCCATTGGAGATGGCTCACGCGTATTGTCAGGTTTGCAAAATGAGCTTGCCTTGCTGGAAAGGAGTAGATTTTGGCCCCTTCCGACAACTCATGCACTGTTGCGTTCGTTTTCCTTCTCAAGGAACGGCCATGCTCATGCCTGGCGATTACAAGCGTTACTTGACCCACGACTACACGAGCATCTCTGGGACCATCGCGTAATGGGTCGAGCATTATTTCCGGGGGCTGGATTCTTTGAGGCAGGCCTCGCAGGACTACTTCTTACATTGTCATCGGTTGATGCGCAACTTGGCGCTCACCAATGTGCCCTTTCTCAGTGTACCGTGCCAACACCAATGATTATTCAGGACCCACCCACATCTTCAAACTCCAGGGAAGCAAGGGGAAAGGTTCTGGGACTCGAGTGGTGCACGTCAGGCCGAGTACCACAAATAAACATTAGTACCATGTCAACATCTCTGCATTCTATGAGAAGATCTGAACACTTGAGTGCGCGCCTCAATTTGGTCACTTCGTTGGCTGATACAAAGCATTCGACATATCCAGACCTTTATGTTGATTTTGGAGCGAAAAACACACTACCTGTATCCTCAAACGAAATAGCATTGGGTACCATTGACTCCCTTCCAAATGACAGGTTTTTGGACTATCACGTCCACCCAGCTTGCGTGGACTGCAGCATGCAGCTTGGTGCTGGATTGGCGACGAATGTTGATTCAAGCGTGATAATGATCCCAGTCAGTGCTTCAATATTTACGGCTCCATTTTCAGAGAAGCATTGTCGTAAGTTCTTTGGCACAACCAAAACATTGTCAAAGACACAACCGTCACCTGCAACGCAAACGTCTAACCACACGTTAAAATCTCAACAAAGTGAAATGACATGCTCTCAGATTGATGGCTTATTGGTGCGACAGATACAACACCGGAAAGCGAATGTTGCTGATGCCGTGGAGCCGAATGCAAGTCGAAATGGGAAATACGCTTCTAAAGAACGAATGGTCGCTGTGATCCCTCGTCAGACGACATATGCAGTTGAGTGGCGTGCACTTGTTCCAACTCTATCGACGGCTGTCCGTGACATTGATGGCGAGATAAAGTCGACCAGAAAAATGAAAGGGGGTTCAGAAACAGATCCACGGCATAATCGTGTAGCCCTCGCAACACTGATGGCATTGTTTCAAAATGGTTCATCTGGGGCTCTCAAGACATTGATACACACCTTTGGAGCCTCTGTGTTCTCGAACACTGCGACATCACCGACTGGCTCTGACCCTCGTTTCCCAATCCCGCGGTCTGAGTCTTCGGCGTTAAACGGCATGGCTCGTGCTGCTGCCCAAGAGCTCAGAAGAACACCTGTTACTGCAGTTGATGATGATATAACAAAGCTCCAGGGCTTTACATTACGCGATGCAAGGTCTCATCTTGAGGAGACAAAAACCATACATGAACCTGGGGCATTAAGAGAAATTTCTCATTGCATGGCTCAGACTCTTACCCCGCGTTTATGTTCGGTGGATCCTGGCTTCAGAAAGGGAGCATGCAGCAGGAAACTACGCACACCATTAAATGCCACAATTTTGAACGAAAAAAATATGGTTAGGATATATAAAGTAAACGATGCATGGCGCAGCGTGCTGAAGGAAATCTCATCCGAACGCAACGGCGAGGAATCAAGGTTGGAGACTACAAGGGAACGAGCTTTTTGTGGGTTTTCTGGCACGCTGATTAATTCATGCTGTCATGGTTCCAGTGACAATGGAGCAGCGGTTCTTGGAGTCTTCAGACTTTCACCACAAGTGCTCCTTAGCGAGGACATCATCACAGTTGAAACGTCTTCCATCGCACTACTGCCGGAGAGCTTTCCATTAGGAATTGCGGCGACACTTCCAGAAATACACGTTATTGCCCAAACCTGTTTCAGCACTCTGATTTCAAACGAGAACATCTCTAAGGCACAAGGCGTTGTATGGTTGCAGGATCATCCAAAATGCCCCGTGTCAGCAGTACTTGCAGCGCGACTTGACGACGCACGCATAGGATGGATTTCCTCCAGAAACTCGACAGCCAGCTCAGCCTCGGTGAACAATACGAAAGTGGCAGCTGTGGTTGGAGCTTTTGGAACTACAGAAAATATTCGTACTGCACTTGAACGCATAGCTCAGAACGGTCTGTTGGTGAAAACATCCAATCAAGGTCCGACGTGGTGCACAGAAACACTCCGAGACATTCGTTTAGGACGCGTTCAACATGCTTTCTCGGCAGCTACATTTGCCCACAGCAGCACTGACATACTTCTGCAGAAGTCAATTATTAACAGGCCAGACGTGGTGTTGAATGTGGATGCTTTGGATGACCACGTCTTACTACAGCACGCTTCTCGAGCGATGGCTTGGCTGAGCCAGGCACTTGTATTTGGCACGCCCACACTCACCTCCGAATTTAGCTCCTATAAGAAGCAGATGTCTGTGTCAGATTCATTTCCAGCTCACATTCATGTTGGTTCCAAGACATCCAATAACAGGATGCCGACGGCAATCAACAAATCAGTTCTAATTACGGGCGGCCTTGGTGCAATTGGCATTAAGACCGCGACCTGGTTGACCACTTGTCATCAGTTTCATATCCACCTACTCGGTAGATCTGGTCGCTCAAAATCAGCTGATAGTGAAGTTGTCATTGCAAGCGGGAGCTACATCGCAGTCCATCGTGCAGACACATCCTCATCCGAGGACTGCCATGGAACAAGAGATTTTCTTCGAGGAAGGCGTGTTCAAAAATCCGGACCGTCAGCATCTATCGAAATGTACGATGTCATAGATGAGGGTATGGGCACAGTTTTACATGCTAGTGGAATCCTCCGCGATGCAATGATTGTGTCGCAGCAAATTGCAGGAATACGCGAGGTGAAAGCGGCAAAAATGTCAAGCGCTTTTCAACTCACGAAGATGATTTGTGCTTCGGCAATTGACAATCTCATCATGTTCTCTTCTGTAGCCGCGTTGCTGGGCTCAGCTGGACAATCTACGTATTCAGGTGCCAACAACGCTTTAGATTATACAGCGTATGCTATCAAGGCAGAGGGTATCGTGGCTGCAAGCGTACAATGGGGCGCGTGGGGAGCGGGAGGCATGGCAATCCAAAGCAATGTACTCGCCAGAATGGAACGTATCGGAATGGGATATCTTCAGCCTGAGGAAGGCATTGCCGCACTCGAAGAAGTGCTTGATTACCCCAGGAACTTGGTAGTGAGTCCATTTTCATGGGAACGATTGATAAAGACACTTAAACCCATGCCTGAAGTGTGTCGTGATATGGCAATAGAAGTGAATGACACAAGTCCAGTACAAGGTGAGTCCAGTACGAGAAGGAATGAAAATGTCACGAGAACCGGCAAAAGCAAACAACCAGCAAAAGCAAGTGATGTAACGAAAATCAGACAGACAGTCTGTAAAACGATTGCCAAGATGGTCGGCAGCATCGTAGGTCGTGAAATCGATCAAGATGAGCCTCTGATGGATGCTGGACTTGACTCGCTCGGAGGCGTCGAGCTCAAACAACAGCTGGAGTCAGAGTTTGGCGTAGACTTACCCGATACGGTCATCTTCGACTATCCAACGGCTGCAGATTTGGCCACGTACATTTCGGGGTTGATGATTAGCATTGACGGTGATGCCAAACCGTACAGTCTCGAGGAAGACCAAATCTTCGAATCGTATACGGCAGATAGGCCGTACACTGGTACACGCGCAGTCGCTCATGGTGCATATACAGAACCTTCAAAAGGAGGCGAAATTAGTACAATCGGTGTCGTACCAAAACCCACCATTGCTGTATTGAGCTCTTCAATGAACTCTCCCTCATCACTTGGCACTAGTCGTCTTAACAATTTTGTACCTTCAGCCGACTCTGTTAGCCTCGTTCCACGTGAGCGGTGGGACGTGGAGCACTTTCGGGACATTTACCTTGACAATGAACCAGCATCAAGGCTTGTGCCCCCACATGGCACTTTCATTGATAATCCAGATATGTTTGACTGTGTCATCTTCAAAGTATCGCATTCTGAGGCAAATGTGTTGGACGTTCAACAAAGGCTACTTATGGAGAATCTGCTGCGCGCGCGAAAGAGTATCTTCCCTGTTACGACTTTTGAAAATTCTGCGCACTCCAGTGAGATAACAGGAGTTTATGTTGGGATCTCCAGCACTGATTACTTATTCGAGCACGTCAAACCAACAGCTACAGAGTCGAACGCTTATATTCTCGCAGGTAACGTCTTATCCGTCGCAGCAGGGCGACTCTCATTTATATTTGCCCTCCGCGGACCGTCTCTTGCCCTCGACACCGCGTGCTCGTCCTCGATAGTAACTGCGCATTTCGCATCAAAGAATATCCTTGATGGAGAGATTACAACGGCGGTATCTGCGGGAGTGAGCCAAATTTTGAGTGCTCTAGTATCATCACTGTTTAACACTGCGGGGTGAGTATTTATTGCCTTTCCCAAATCCAACCCCTGTTTGCCCATACAAGACTGACACTTTTCTGGCAAAACTCCCAAAGGATGTTGTCATCGGATGGTCGATGTAAGACGCTTGATAGCTCAGCTGATGGCTACGTACGAGGTGAAGCCTGTGGGGTTATTGTCCTACAATCCATTTCGGGTGATAACTTTGATCACAGCATAATCGTTGGGGGCTCCGCAGTAAACCAGGATGGACGAAGCAGTTCACTCACCGCTCCAAATGGTCCGTCGCAGCAAACTGTAATTATAAATGCTCTCCGAGACGCTGCGGTTGAAGGAAACACAATTCAAATGCTTCAGATGCATGGCACTGGAACATCGCTGGGTGATCCCATCGAGATCGGGTCAGTGTTAGCGACATATTCTTCATACACTGAAAGAGAGTCGCTTGTGTTGCAGGCGGTGAAGTCCATGGTGGGCCACACTGAAACCGCAGCAGGGGTGATGAGCATGACACAACCCCTTGCACATATTGTGTCTTGCACTAGTGCAGAGATCACCCACCTTAATAGTCTCAACCCAGTAATCCAGAGTGTTTATCTCTCTGCGAGGAAAAGTGTTGGGGATATTTCTGCTCCGACGACTCAAAGGCAAAAGGCTGGGATGGTCAACGTCTCGATCAAGAATGATTCAGCATGTGGGGTGAGCGGATTTGCATTTCAAGGAACAAATGGACATCTCATCGTTCAGCGTCATAGTTGTAAACGGGGCGTGCATTGCGTGAACGGCGCTTCATCTCATTTTTTCGTTTTTGATTCATCGAGGCACTGGGTCGTTCCCGACGTCCACACCTTGGTACGAGGAGTTCTTACGTTATCAGAAAGCACAGGCCGAGCGATTGCAAAAATTGACCCAAGAACAAATGCTTTCTTCTGGGAACACAAAGTATCAAGGCGTTCTTTGTTTCCTGCGTCAGGTTTTCTTGATGTTGCAGCCTGCGCTACAACTATGCTTGGAGGTTCATTTCAAACGATGCAGCACGAGAAAGTGATCAATCATGGATCCTTGCAAACACCCCTCTTACTGAGAGAACCAGCGAGCGAAACCTGCATATTCATATCTATCGATTATCACGACGAAAATATAGGAGCGCATATCACAATGGATTCTTCTCCACCTTTGTTAAGGAGCGCATCTTCTGTCAAAGGCCGGAGAAGATCAATACCGCATCTAAACGCGAGATGTGAGCGGATGATTTCAGCTATGTCAAGCGTAAACATGGAAGACGATGCAAACACAAAATGCACCGTGCACTTTCATGATTCACGACTCAGTAACCGCACGGCTAAACAACAGATTGCCAACGGGGTAACCATTGACCAAAATACTGATTATTCACCCTTCGCAATTCACCCTGCAGTGCTTGACAGTGCTCTTCATCTCTCTTCAGCTTGTCATGTCCCAAGTTTCACGACAAATACAAGTACACCTGGTTTGATGATTCCTGCAGCTTTTGCCTGCTATTTAGCATTTGCGGGGTGCAAAAAGACTTGCCAACTTGAGCGCAGGGTGACGGCTGACGTCAATAGACCTCTATCGATGAAACGTCCTGACGCTCAGTTATCGAATCACTTACTTACAGCTTTGAATGATGGATTGTCTGCGTACGTCAGTGAGCTTGTCGTGCGCCGGTTGCGCGGTCCTGTATCAGGAGAGAGCATACAATCTGTAGAGACAAAATCCGCTCACATGTTAGCTCGAGACATGGTGTATACCATTCGTTGGCTGACAACTCCAACCCAACTGTTCGGAGGTAAATGTTCTATCCCTTCCCATAACCACCGGCTTCAAAATTTAGGGGACGAGTACTCCAATCAAATGTCCCGAATCACTTCCACCGCGGCACAGGCGCTGCAGTTCAAAAACGAGGGGAGTCAGTCACTTCAGACCAGTGGACTCCATCCAATGCGTGCATCGTCGAGCATGCCATGCGTGGATCGATCATCTATCATTTGTATATCTGGTTCGCTCTGGGGTCTGTGGTCAGTCGCTAATACGGAATCACGTGGGAATCAGCGTTCCTGGGAGGCTAAGGACATTTCGCCAAATGTTCCCTTGAAATCTCAGACGTTTTTTTCTGGTTCATACACGTCAGCAAGCTCTTCTGGTGTTCTTGCGAACCCGCTGCTGATTCCAATGAAAAACAAGAACTCGACTGAGGGGTTACAGTTAAACCACGAACCCGCTCGGGGTACCTTGATTACTGGTGGGCTTGGTGGTTTAGGGCTTACTATTGCTTCTTGGTATTCGTCGAATTCAGGATCACGCAAAGATTCGTCATTTACTCACTCAAGACCTTCAGTACTCTCATCGCGTACTGGTCGGACATGCCAAAAGTCTTTCAAAGTACTAGTGAAAGCACCCGCAAGTATCACAATATCAAGCACTGACAATGCATCTTCAGAAGCGCTTCGTAATGTTTGCTCCCTCGCAGACGGTAAAGTGCCCTTTGCTGTAACTATCCACACTGCTGGTGCCCTGCGTGATTCAATGCTTGTGCGACAGACCGTGCAAACTTTTCGAGAGACGGCGGCTCCAAAAGTGTCAAGAGCTGTAACTGAAGTTCTCTTCCATACGATGACATCTTTCGTACCAATGAATGCAACAATCGCGTTTTCTTCGATTGCCACAGTAATCGGTTCCTTTGGACAGGCCAACTATGCAGCTGCAAATGCTGCTCTTGAATCTATAATGAACAACGAACGAGCCAAGGGATGTGTGACACGCGCCGTCGCTTGGGGCGCATGGCAAGAAGTGGGAATGGCAGCTGCAGGGGCAGCTGATACGGCTGCGCGTTATGGCATGGGCTCAATCAAACCATCTATTGGTATGATAGCTCTCATGGCCGTGATTCGCATGGATGCAACGGTTTGTCGTTCAAGTAATCATCTTGATCACGGTAATGTAGTCATATCACCATTTAATTGGCAAGTCCTAGCAAGGTCGCACAAAGCTCACACGATGCCAATACCACATTTACTTAAGGTACACGTTGATTCTGTTATTGAAGAATACGACGAATACCCCCAGGAAGCGAGCTCGTCAGAACAACCCATGACGCGTTCTTCGGTCACGTCAAGCAAAATGAAGGTTCCATATCCATACGCTGGTTTGCACGGTGCTGCTGCAATTGAAGCAATAACTTCGCGACTCATCATGCTTATATCGGAATCAACAGGGGCCACAATCAGCGTAGACGACCCACTCATGGAAAGTGGACTTGACTCTATTACTGGTATCGAGCTTCAACAACGAGCTGAGCAGGAATTTAACATAAAGCTCGAGCCGACTGCCACACTTGATCACCCAAATCCTGCAGCCCTTGGACGCCACATAGCCGCAACTATGGGGCTCCTGGAAGAGGAAAACGTTGCGATTCCAATATTTAACCAAGTTGATATTTCTGAGAGGCAAGTTGGTCAAGAAATGCGACTCTCTCGAGGTGCTGCCATGTATGCTGGTGAGGTTGACGGTGTCGTGGAATTTTGGAAACACATGGTGTGCACAAATAACGATCCACAAACTCAAGTGGCGCTTGCAAGATACGACATCGACGAACACTACCATCCGATTACCGTTCGTCAGATGGGTATTGTCACCACTCGTTTTGGCGCGTTTCTCGGTCCCGATCTCTCTGAACGCTTCGATTCTGATTTACTGCATATATCATCAGTGGAAGCCTTACACATGGACCCTCAACAGCGCCTTTTACTCGAAACCTGCACAAGATGTCTTCTGGAGACTCAAGATGTTTCGTCAGCAGACTATACTTCAAACGCAGATATAATCCGTGGGGTGTTTGTTGGATGCATGTATAATGAGACTCCTCACCTGCAGCAGATATATGATGTTGATGCTGGAGCCCATGCTGGTACAGGTTCGGGCGCTGCATTTATGTGTGGACGTGTATCTTATATTTTTGCGCTCACCGGCCCATGTGTCTCTACTGACACCGCGTGCTCTTCTTCGCTTGTCGCTACACATCTTGCTCGTCGTTCTGTTGAAAATGACGAATGCCAAGAAGGTCTGGCCGCAGGGGTAAACCTTGCATTAACATACATAAATACATCAGTTGTTTGTGCAATTGGTGCTCTTTCTAGCGTAGGCCGTTGCAAGGCACTAGACGTAGCGGCTGATGGATACGGTCGAGGTGAAGGCAGTGGTGCGATTCTGATACATTGTGCAACAGGGAGTGGTTCTGAGCCAGCATCGCTGTATGCTAAATTAACAGCTTCCGCAGTGAACCAGGATGGACGAAGCAGTGCGTTGACTGCACCACACGGTCCAAGTCAAGTTGTGCTCCTGAGAGATATTGCAAAACAGGAATTCCCGAGCTCTTTGCTTGAGGTGGATTTGGCTGCTGGTAAAATGCGTTTCATCGCCATGCACGGTACTGGAACCTCCTTGGGCGATCCAATTGAGGTAGGAGCACTTTCAAAGTATGCTGCAAGCATTTCTGAGAGCGTCCTACTGAACGCTCCGAAAACGCACTATGGACACACTGAGGGTGCTGCTGGAATAGCTGGCATATTCTCTGCTCTCGGGTATATCGAGAGCAGTGAAGTAGCACCAATAAAACATCTTCGCACGCTAAATCTTTTTGTAGCGACGGCAATTTCAAATAGTGTGCACTTCTCGGAAACGAGCTTGAATGTGAATGCATCGAGGAGTCATGCTAGTGCAACTATGGCTAGCAACAGAATGCGAATTGCTGGGACATCAAGCTTTGGTATGAGTGGCGTCAACGCACATGCATCGGTAGCACGCATACCTGGCAGTGTTACGAAAACGGATGCAACTGATGCAACTGGAAGAAATTCCAAATTTATACGTTTTGCAAAACGATTTTCGTACTTTCCAAGGCCAAATCAGTCACTTATGCGCTGGTCAATTGAAGAAGATGTCGAGTCGTTCCATATCTGTTTAAACACGCCACGCGTTGCGTTCATATTTGACCACATTGTGGCGGGGCGACCTCTGCTATCTGCGTCAGCATCTCTGACAATCACGCAAGGTTCCGCTGCAAGCTTTCCAGGCGGTGACATTCTTGGCAATTTGGGCGTTGTTAACACTGCTTTTTCTGCACCACTGATACTCAGCAGGGACAGTCGCCAGTCACTTACTTTGCTTCGTCATCATCATGGTGATATACGCCTGATGAGCGATTCCAATCTGGTACATGTCGTTGCAAAAGTCGTGAGTGTATGCACAGCCGGCACAAAAGCTAACGGTGAAAGGACGTCATCGAGGCGGTGGATCCATGAGCACGTGTCTAAGAGAAGAAATTGTGCAGTTATAGGACACATTCATGCACCCTGCAGAGAAGTTGAATGGGTAGATCATGAAGCCATTGATGGATCATTACACATGTTGGCATTCATTAACGTTAACTCCGTTGATACGCCGCAAGTACCCAAAAGCACGTTTCAAACTACGAGAACCCTTGCGCAAGTTCCAGCTTCTCTCTCTGCGTGGCATTTCAACCGTGCTAAAACAGAACATAATGCAAAGCACTTGCTTGCCAGTGCATGTAACGTATCCAATGGCGCATCAGATAATCAAGGAACTACGGCTCGAAGCGACCATGTTCTTCAACCAAATGTTTCTGGGCCTATACTTTCACTCGCAAAAGAGCTCCTCGTCAAATCCATGCTGTTATCTAGTGCACAGGCAAACTCCAAAAGTTTGACTGACCTAAACACAACACCCGCGATACAACTTCATGACGTAAAATGGGAGACAACGCCACCTGACACGCATGTACATGCCGTCAAATCAACCACTTTACACACAAACCATCTTTGCTTTCGCTTTTTTATGCAGTCGAGCCCGTATCAAAGGGTGTCATCTTCAGTCACTCTGGCCACAGCTGCTGCTATATCTGCTGTACAGCAGGCTGACTTGATACGAATTCAACAAATCCAAGATATTGTTTTCATGACAAGAGGGGGTGTAGCGTCCAGTGCGCGTCACGAAGCTGCGAGGTGCAGCGATGAGATAGCAGTTGTTTCACGTGGAGCAGCTCTGCATGCACTTGCAAGAACGTTTAGTCAGGAATTGCTTGGATCATTTATCTCCGCATACGACGTCACACGCACAGAACAACACCTCACTCACGGAGACTGGAAACATGAAGAACACTCTGTTGATTTCATCAACAGAGTAGGTAGGGACATTGATTGTCGCTATGGTGCATTTAGGCACGGGTTCACTGAGACAATACCAGGAATTCAATTGGCGTCCAATACAAGTAATGCATCGCCTCCCATCATCCCCACTTCGGGCGGAGTACTTGTGCAAGTTGTAGCTTCAACCATGTCCTCCAACGACGCACTCAGAGTAAAATTTGACGCTGAAGTGACTAGTTCCGTTCCCGTTTCCCGCGAGTATCGTGTATTTGTTGGATATATTGTCGAAACGACTGACACGACGAGCAGTGAGTCTTTTGCAGTTGGAGACTGTGTTTTTGGGCTTGTCAGGAAACCAGTCTCCCGATATCTTAAGGTCGAGCTTACAAATATTGTTCCTGCACCTAGAATATTGGTTGCTGGTGAGCCAGCCTGTGTTGCTGCACAGTTGCATGCTGCGATAGTAAATAAGTTTCCTTCGCCACCAGATGGGTTTGATGACTCCTCCAGAGTGTTTTTTGCTGCACAGGAACTCTTGAAGGGAGAAAGAGTTGAACACAAAACCGCTACTTCTGGAAGTGTTAGTTCCTCTGATGAATCGTGCAGGGTGGCCTCGAAATATAGTAATACTCTTGTGTTTGCTCCGTCAGATTCTGGACCTAGTTTGCACAAAATACTTTCAACGGAAAGTCAGACGACCGAACTGTTTGTACTTGCTGGTCAAGATGGCTCCACCTCTGCAGTTCATCCTGATGCCTCTACTGCATTTATTTCAGGTGGCAGTGGCGCGCTAGGCGCACATGCGAGTCTTTGGATGGCCACGCGTGGTGGAATTTCACACATTGTGATATCAGGTAGAAGCGGTCATGCTAAAAAGCCATCCAGAGCCATGAGGGATCTGTTTCTTTCAGCATCACAAGTGAAAGTGATACAAGCTGATGTTGGTTCTTCTGAAGATACGCATGTGGCTATCAAACAATGTAATATCTCACCAGGATATGCTATCGTACATGCAGGGGGTATACTTGCTGATGCACCCGTTGCGTCACAGACATTTGGTGGGATTCAAACTGTCATGGCACCAAAGGTTACCGGGATGAGACGTCTTTCGTCCTCGACTTCAGTTGCTGCCAGTGCAATGGGAGCAATTATTGGATTCTCTTCTATCACTGCCCTGTTGGGCGCCGCTGGGCAGGCAAATTATGCCGCAGCCAATGCGTCTCTAGACGCAGCTGCAAGCTCAACAAGAGCAGCTGGATGCATCATTATCAGCATCCAGTGGGGTGCGTGGTCGGGAGGAGGAATGGCAGATCCTAGCGTAGTACAGCGCGCACGGCGTATGGGTGTCGGTGCATTGAAACCTCGGGAAGGTCTCGATGCTCTTTCTTTGCTCATCGCTAGTCTCAATGACAATCGGAGCTCTTCGGTAATGGCGGTAAGCCCCTTCGATTGGACTAAGTTTCTTTCAGTATTCTCTAGACCCATGCCGAGTTTCTTTGATCGTGTCAGATCCTCAGGTGCCGTGATATTTGCAAAGGACGATATGCCAGATGGAATTGCAAAGACTGAAAGCAAGATAAAGACTGACGCAAAACAAAATATTGTCGTTCTAGCCGACGACTCTTCGCGTCTTGAAGCTATTGTTGCTGATGTGACACGAATTGCTCGCGACGTAACCTCCGTTAATATCAGTCGGTCAGATCCCCTGATGGAAAGCGGCGTTGACTCTCTCGCTGGGATAGAATTAAAAAATAAGATCGAGGCAGCGTACGGAGTCGAGCTTCCAGCCACTGCTGCATTTGACTACCCCTCAATCGATGCGCTGTCACACTATATTGTCGCGAGTATAGGTATAGATGAAAGTGACATGCAAGCTAAAAACGAATCAGACATTCGTTTTGCTGCAGAATTTGCTGAGAACGTGCCAAGTGCTGTTGCCAGGCATCAATCCCGCAACATCGCAATACTCGGATATGCGGGGTTTGCCCCTGACGGTCCTGGCATATCATTTTCACTTACTAGAAGTGATGATAACATCTCTGCAATTCCAATTTTCGAGCGCTGGGACCATGATCTTGCTGGTGTGACCGAACAAGCTGAATCGAATACTGCTACTACCACAGCTGCTGGTCGTTTTGGTGCTTGGGTACCTTCTGTTTCGCGGTTCGATATCTCAATTTTTTCATTATCAGCTACTGAGGCAGCACTCACAGACCCGCAACAGCGCCAACTTCTCGAAGCAACCCATGCGCTGACTATTTCGCCGACATCTGCACCTGTGTTTGCTGCTAACATGGGTCTGCCTGCATTTTCACCGAGCTCACGAGGTTCAGTTGGTCTTATTGGGGTCGCAGTTGGCATTTCAGTTGTTGATTATTCCCGCATAATACCTGTTGCCGTCGATGCACTCCCAAGCCCTTATGTTGGCGCAGGCGTTGCAGTCTCGGTGGCATGCGGTAGAATCTCATACTCGTTTGGTTTCCGCGGTCCATGCGTTGCTATAGACACTGCCTGCTCATCTTCTCTTGTTGCTGCGCATGTCGCGTGGGGTGAAATTGTCGGAGAAATCGGGCCAACGACTGCTGGTTTCATCGTAGCAGGATCGACGCTCATCCTTGCACCACACATTACCAGGATTTTTTCTGCAGCGGGAATGCTTGCAGCAGATGGCAGGTGTAAGACACTGGATGCAGTCGCTGACGGATACGTTCGTGCTGAGGCAACCTGGGCACTCCCACTCTGGTCGTTCACAGTTGACTCAACGACGCCAGCAGCCACAGCGGCAGCAAATGTGACACGTGCTGCACCTGTGGCTTTTGTTTCATCTGCAACTAACCAAGACGGGCGAAGTGGGGCACTCACAGCTCCAAATGGACCAAGTCAGCAAGCCGTTCTGACTTCAGCAGTCCGTGCTGCCGTACCGAATCTTGATGACACAGAAAACGCCCTAGAAATGCACGGAACGGGCACCCAGTTGGGAGACCCAATCGAATTTGGTGCAGCTTCTGCTGTCATAAAAGCTATGCGGGAAGGTTTCGAAAAGTTCAAGGGAGCCGGAAGACGAGGTCGGGCAGGAAACCATATACCAATAGCTCTGAGTGCTGTGAAGTCTTCAGTTGGACATACTGAAGCTGCTTCGGGCATTTTTGGCTTGTTGCATGCTGCGAGTCAACTTATTCAACGTGGGGGTGGGCAGCTGCAGCACTTGCGCTCACTGACGCCCCATGCTGTTCAAGTTGTCGAGCGTCTTGCCGAGCAGACACCCTTTGGGATAGCGAGAAGACAAAATTGGGGGTCAACAACTATCCACGAAGAAGAACAAGGAATAAGCCCGACAATGGACCCAACTTCTGGGATCTCAAGCTTCGCATTTCAGGGCACTAACGCACACGCAGTTTTGAGAGCGCGAGATAACAATATGAACATGTTGCGACATCACAATGTTGCGTTGGAAAGTTCAATTTTCTGGTGTGCACCAATGTTGCCTGCGATTCTCACAAGAGCGCAAACGCGGACGCTGAATTCAATGCATGAGCCGACGATAGTAATTCAAGTGGACTTGACTATTCCACACAACGCTGCCATGCTGGAAGTCAGCCCAATGCGAATGAAAGATGTGATCCCAGCTGAAGTCTTACTGTTCATCACAACATCAGTAGCATCCACAACACTCCAGTCAGCAAACGTCGAAGACAAGCATCAGCTTTCGTGTGTGTCTGTATCACTTCCATCATCAATGCATATGATTGGTCAGAGTAAGATCGATATCAGGCTCCATACTAATGACGGGAATATCATCGCTACGAGAGAAGACAGGTCTGATATAGATCGTGCTCCTTTGTTGCGCTGCTTGACAGTAAATGCGCATTCAAGTGCAACGGAAACAGACACAAGACATCAGAAGTTCCACTTGCTTTTACAAACTCCCGATACCCCCCTCCCCAAGACAACATATTTTGGTTCCATACATCATAACATCTTTGGTGTACCGTTAGCGATGTTTGCTCAAAACACTAAAGACTCCGTTTCCAGGCAACGAATCATATCAGTGGAGGCATCGAAGCTCCCCAGCACAATCCTTGAAGATGTCGAGCACGACCGATACAAAAGGATGTTTAGCTCGAAGAAACGCTCCGATGGATTAATGGATTTTGCTTCTTGCAGATCCTGGATACTAGCCGGGACTAACATACGTGTCGCCAAGCATGCTCAAAATACAAGTCCTTCGGATATTAAGCCAACATATACGCCATCCACTGCTATGCATAGTGCTCGAAAAAGTTTTCTGAAACTCTGTCACACAATCTTGCGTTGGTTTTTTACTGTGTGGACATCAAACACCGGCAGTGCATTAACTGACAAGTCAGACAACGACAGCGATTGGCAAAAAGTTTACGAGTCCTTGTTACATGCTGTACTTGAAATTCTAAATTCTGATGGAGCAGAGATGCTTCGTGCTGAGTCAAGCCTCGTAGATACTGGTTTTGATTCACTGCGCGTTCTTCAGCTTCAGAAAAAGCTTGAAGAACTTGGCCCTCCCGGATTCAGCTTTTCGAATGGTGCAATCTTTGATTACACCACCCCAGCCGCACTTGCGAATTACATCCTTAACGCAAAAAGAACCCACCACTTGACTTTGGATGAAGGGCGAAGCAGGACATCAAACAACTCTATCCGAACGCATGGTGTGGGAAGGCAAACTATTTTAGGTTGGATACTTGTCCTTTCAGTTGGGCTCAGTATCTTCTTATTCACACTCGTTGTCGTATTCCTCGTGAAAAAGAAAATAGTGTTTTGAATTGTTAATAAAGGCTACTATGAAATATTTGTATCGAACGTCACCGAGGAGATACGCTGCCCGCGCAAAAAAAAAACTTAAAAACTCAGATTTTGCCCGTTTTCGCGCCGGCTCGCTACAACTCCGCGGTCCACTCTTTAGAAGATCGAAACCTCCTAACTCCTGTGGGGGTGTGTCGGTGTGGGTCGATACGCTTTGATGAAATCAAATCTGGGTTTAAAGCTCCACCGTCTTGGAAAGTTCTGGGGGTTCTCGAGTCGCGGGCGCTTGGGCGCCCGCCTGCTTCGAGTTAGTGTAACACCCCGACGTGCGGGGCGTGAGTCGAGCTACGTTTTCTTTTAGACTCCTATTGGAATAAATAAAATGAATGTGTCAAATGTGTACCTTCGTTCCACAAGCAAGATATCAAGATATAGTACCAGTAGATAGTAGTCTAGTAGCTTTTTATTTGTCGTCCGTGCTTACTTTCTGGAAGTATTTTACTACAATCTACAATCGTAGCGAGCTAGCTAGTTTTGTGCCATGATCTCACTGCTAATGCCACACGGGACTCGGACAGCGCGGAAGAATCAAACATGCCCAGTATGTGTGTTCCCACGGTGAAATAAGTTCTCTCCTCACCCCAAAAGCTTGGCGATGATAATATTTGCAAGCTCATCAACATGAGAAAGCGCAAGGCTGTCATGCCAATCCATCCGAACTTCGCGCATGACATGCGGACTGTGCGCCGCTTCTTTTGCATCTCCGATGCCACGTGTGCGCACTTCAGCACTTGATACAATCAGAGTAGAGCCTGTATATTTCACTTTGTTTACGTGTTCAGCTGCGAGCTTCAAACCACATCGTGTCGTGTGAAGTGCCTTATCCACGCGCCTGTCCCACTCACTCTGAGATGAGCTTCTTCTAAACACCTCGGCATATTCGAGTGCTGCAAGCGGAGATTGATGCCCATGGGCCTTACGTAAGCCCCTTTCAAACTCTTCAAATGATACGGCATCTGCTTGCGCGGACATCTCGGATGTTGCTTCACCTCTGGCAACTGCAAACAGTGCATATGCGTTTTCGGCTAACGATTTTCTCGGGATTTCTCCCTCTGCGTCAAGAAGAAGAAGACCAGCAACAGATGGTTCACCTCTCGATGAATCCCATGATCTTACGTGTCCTGTAGATCGTTGTTGATCGGCAGCGAGCTGTTGCTGAGCTGCCATTTCTTGTGCTATCTTTGAGCCCAGGACCCCAGTTCCAATGTAGAACACCTCATCACCTTCAGCCAAATTTAGATGCTCCTGTGTCATTGCGCGATATCGACTTGCAAGCAATGCCATGGTTTCATCAGGTAAAACGATGCCATGCTCATTGGGGCAATTTCGCTGAAGCCCTGTTTGAGTCGGTACAACACGAACTCCAAAAGCTGCGCATGGTAAGCGCTCGGCAAGAGGCCGTATGGATATTGTTTCACCACTTGCGTCATGGATAAAAATTGCAACGGGTCCACTGACATTCTTATTGAGTCTTTCAATACTTTGGGGGGTGCCACTGCGCAGTACTGCCTCTTTCCACATCGGAAGACGATATCCAAGAAGTCTGGCAACATGTTGAACATATGGTGAAAGTGATGTAGGGGGCTTTGCGTAGCGCCATGCATTTGCTAGAAATGGATCGACATGCCTTCGCTCAAGCAAGTGCGGGTCACCTGCACCAAGACCCCCCTCACACGCTGGGGTAAACGTCGAGATATTCTGCTTATTATATGGGTTTACCATATCTGCATGATACGGAACATCGATGACATCGCACATCGCTCGAGCAGCCGTTTCAGGCTCCGTCACTAGATCTTCATACGATAAACACAGCTTGTGTTCACTCGGTATGCTATCAAGGAAATCAAGCGCGTTAGCATTACCAAGTGCCCAAAGGTGTTCGGCTTGCCGCCATAACGCATTATCTACAGCCGATTTTGATCCAATAGCACTCTTGAGGAGAGTTTGCTGTTCAGTACCTATTGCTCCGTCACCCAGGTCATCAAGAGCAGCATTTAATTTCTCCCATCGAATGATTTCTTTTGCCATCGAGGATATATTTGCAAGTGGATGACGATAGATAAATATGTATCGTGCATCTTCGAACGTGTCCTGCGCGCGTTGCAAAGTACCTTTAGACCACATATAAGGGGGCGTTTTGTCAATAACAATACGCTCACCAGCCCAAGTTTGGAGTAAGTCATATACTTGTCTCGTATCCAATGTGTCAAGCTTCTGTAGAATAATGCTGGCTGCTGAAGCGTCACAATCACGGAGCTCCATTACCGCCTTCCGGAGACCCTCAAGGATCCATCCATCAAGTCCTGCTCCAGTGAGTCTTCGTCGACGCTCGTCCATTGTGAAAAATTGCAACAAATACAACTCCTGGGGTGCAAACAGATTGGGATTCGCATTCAGAACCAATTGAGTCAGTGTGCTGCCCGAACGCGGATTTGCAAGCACAAATACTACACGCCTCGCAATCTTTGGCATAGACGGAAGGACGAAGCTTGAGCGCTGACGCTCAGGCTCCAACTGATGGCGTTGCGTATGCGATGATATCCACGTCGTAACAACTGCATCCATACCAAATCCTTGAGACAACTGATGCATGATCATTGATCGAATTGCCGCTTCGGCAAGGCGCGTTATACTTGGATTTGCAGCTACAATTCCAGCAGGAAGGAAGGGAGCGCCAAGGCGATCTCGAAGACGAAGCTCAAGATCTTCAACTTCTGTAGGGGACAAATTCAAAGACTGCCTACTTGTCTCGTTCGGATTATCGCGAATTTTCATATCGTTTGTTGATGATACGTGATGCTCGTCTTGGATGAAATTTCCGACACGAGGAATATCACGAAGAGGACCTACCGTGTCTTGGATAGCAAGGAATATCGAATTCTCTACCATCGCGAAACCTTCGCATGAAAGAGGCATACGTTGTTGGTTCGATTGTCCTGAACGCTTGATATTGATTGATTGTCGGAAACAGAGTGGCTCAGCCAGCTGGGTGAGTTTTTCTGTTCCTGATGCATCAGAAATAACATGCGCCATGGTCCCCCCAAACCCGAAACTGCTCACTGCTGCACTGCACAACGGTCTCTGACCCGATTCCATTGCAGTGCCGAAGTTTAAGGCGCTAAAAGTGGATGATCTTCCCATTGGGAATGCTGCAGCAAATTGCTGAATATTCACATCAGTCCATGTATGCCCCATTGCTTTTGCACGGGATTCAGCATCACGATCATGTCCACGAATTAGGGAATGAAGCGACTTAAAGTGTACGATAGGGGGTGCAATTCGTTGTTTTGTCACTAAGCACGTTTTTATGAAGCTTGCCATTCCGCTGCAACCGTCAAGATGTCCGATGTTTGTGTGGACAGAGCCAAAGATAAGCTTATCATCAGAGTGACGGCCCTTAAACACAGCCTGGTAAGCACCGACTTCAACTGCATCACCCAAGGGTTCTCCAAGACCAGACGCCTCCATATATTTAACCTCATCAGGACTCATGTCTGCATCTGCCAGCGCCTTGCAGACTTTCTGCTGTATCGCAGGTCCACGAAGTGCCCGAAGAGATGCTCCACCACCTTTGTGAATCGTCGCACTTCCCCGAACAAACACAAATGCTCTCTCGTCATCAGGTAAGTTGCTATCTGCATAGCTATCGTCAGCTTGGACTATGTTGTCTTCTAATGATTTTCTGTGACTTTGTTTCTTAAACATCTCGTTCGAAGTTTCTGAAGCATTTCTGGAAATGATTGCACCTGCTCCTTCGCCCCGCTCAAATCCATCCGCAGAAGCATCAAAAGTCTTACACCGACCATCATGCGGAAACATATTGCGTACAGAGTGTAGGTCATGTAGGTTGCGGTGCAGGATCAAGTTTACAGAGGCGGCCACACATCGGAGTTCCTGTCCTCGACAACGTCGTGCTTCTGTAACCGCAATGTTCACCGCAACAAGAGCAGAGGCAGACGCACAGTCAACAGATATTGATGCACCGACCAGTCCTAGGACATGCGATATGCGATTTGAAGCAAATGCATATGTAGAGAAGGCTACATCGCCAGCGACATCGATGACAGCTTCGCGGCTTTTACCTTCAATTCCTAACTCGATCAACTGCTCTCGAAGCACCATGTCATGATCGTTGTTGCAGATTCCAACATACACTGCCGTGTTACTCCCCTTTGCACCTTTCGTTGTGATGCCACTTGTGTGCATGGCGTCCGCAGTCACCTTGAGAATCATACGTTGTTGAGGATCAACGCGCGCAGCATCACTTTCTTTAATCTCAAAAAATGTGCAGTCGAAGAGATCAATATCGGAAACAAAACTGCCGTGGCGACTATATGTCTCAGATTCGGGGTCGCGTCGACGCAAGATCCCAAAAGGACCTTGTTGAGTGTCAACATCCCATCGATCCTTTGGAACGACACTAATCGCATCGCCGCCTGTTTCGATAAGCTTCCAGTACTTTCGGACTGAATCACAGTCATCCCCGTTAACTCCTGCAAAACGAACACCAACACCTGTAATGGCAGCTAGATCCTCTTGGTTCGACTGAACAGATACAGCCGAATCGATCTTTGCTTTAGGTGCAGAAATTGTGGGTGCAAAGTTGTTGTTACTCTTGTCTACAACAAATCCAGCAATATCGGCGATTGTTGGATAATCAAAGGCAACCGTGGCTGGTAACGACATGCCAACCTCAGTCTCGATAGCACGCCCCAGCTCAGACATAGACAGACTGTCCACGCCCGCATCGATTAACGGTTGATTTGGTTCAATTTGATACCCGAGTACTTTCTCAACAGTCGATGAAACTTTTGCCTGGACATCTATTATGCGTTCAGCTCGAGATGATGCACTTTCCGGCGATGAACGCGTTTGACCTTCAACATAATTGTCGCAAATATAACGAGCATCATGTAGCGTGGTGTCAGCAGCAACTTTTTTGAATAAAGATGGGATAGGCGACGGGACATACTTTAAGAAAGTCCGCCATTCAAAGGGGTTAGCAATGAAGGTTGAAATTCCGACAAGTACCGGTGTGCTTATCGTCTGGATAATGGTTTCCAGCGCTTTCAGTCCAGAATTTGGGGTAACTGTACCCATGCCGAGCTGTTTCGCTGTGGTCAGAGTGCTTGCATCATTTGCTGCCATGCCACCGCCTTCAGCAAGATTCGACCAAGCACCCCATTGTATGGACGCAGCCCCAGCGAATCCACTCCTACGAGCTTTCACCACCCATCCATCCAGCCATGCATTTGCAGCCGCGTAGTTTGCCTGACCAGGGACTCCGAGTTGTGCAGAAATAGAGGAGAAGAGAACACACGTGTCTGTAGCACTGCTGGCGAGTACTGTAGAATACATACGCGCAAGTCCCACTGACTTCGGTGCTGAAACTTGAATAAGTTTCCCAGGAGTTTGATTAGACAGGCCTGCGTCGGCGAGTACACCACTGCTATGCAAAAACATTCCAATACTCCTGCCGCTGACAGCCGGAGTGTAACTAGCTTCCTCGAGGGAGGTTGAATCACATCTTAAAAAGGAGACAACTCCACCATTCACGCATGCTTCACGTGGTGCCGACTTAGAACTACCAGAGCGGCTAAGCAAGGTGAGTTTCGGAACTCCATGGTGGCATTCCCGTGCAATCCAATCAGAGACAAGCCTACCAAGACCTCCAGAACCCCCAAGCACAACAATGGGGCGTGCTAGTGATTGACGCCCGTGGTGCTTGCAGTTTATGTCCCTGTCATCGTGCATATCTTTGCGTGCATGCGTTGGTCTTTGCGTTTGAATATGATCTCTGCGTGTAACACTACTTGATTGAGTTGCATTCATCGAGCTCTCATGATGTACTCCATGTCGCTCTATCAGGATTCCTCGAGCCGTTTGAGATTTTGGCGAAGTTAAACGCTTACAGTTTTGGGTATCAAAATCAGTTCCACTGCACGCCACTCCACGAGCTTCTGACGAAAGGACACGCAACATTCCAAAAAGTGCACTATCATTAGAAACACACGGATCGCATAGATTGGTAGCGCACGAAGCGCATGGAGTCATTGATTGGGCTACTGCCACAGATGTTTGCGTAGAAAACTCAGCGGCTTTAAGTAATGATGTACCATACTTTACAGTCTGTTGTGCTTGTGCAAGCGCTGCAGCAGGATGGCCCGGTGCAGATTTGCAGCGAGACGGTTTACTTACACGAGGACCACACGGATGCATTCGCGTCCTCGATGTTGAGATATGCGATGCTTCCCATGATGTTGTGTATAGCATTTGGTTAATGACCTCAGATTTTGTCGTCATATTTTCTTCCTTGTCCATCTTAGAAACAGCTGTGATGAAGGCTTTTTGCTTTATTCTCACGATGCCTGAGTACGCATGTGTGACAATGCCTGTCCATGCGTCGATCGCAAAGACGTCAGTCGACGACATTGCGAATACTTTCTGATTCGCACACTGTTCAGAGCACGACGCAACGTGGTGAATATCAATGGTAGTGACTTGGGATTGGTCAAGGTCTTTAACGTTAACAAAATCATTCATGTCGAGGAGTGGTGCAGGTTGTCCTGCCGAAGCGTGGCCATGTGCCAACGCTGTTTGTCTCGAAACGTGTTCTGATACGGGTTGAATTAACGCGCCAAATATTGATGTTCCGACGCTTGCTTGCTGTGTTTGACAAGGTATCAT
>TARA_B110000259_G_scaffold50037_1_pt1 | contig 36654 bp, 30 predicted proteins | sample TARA_B110000259 | Tara Oceans TARA_B110000259 (sample SAMEA4397649) | marine metagenome | biome: Polar Biome; feature: [SRF] surface water layer (ENVO:00010504); material: water (ENVO:00002006), including particulate matter (ENVO:01000060) such as... | depth 5 m | reverse complement strand
ATAAAGCTTTTAACCTTTTTTAATTTAATATTATAGTCACCTATGTCCGTAGATGGCCTAAATTTTATTTCTTTTGTGGTATTTCTTTTAACTTTTACTTTCGAAGATGAGAGACTTTTCTTCTTATCAAAGACATGTTTACCATAATCTAAGAGCTTACAAACTACTGGGGTTGCATCGGAAGGTGAAACTTGAACCAAGTCCAATGATGCAACTCTGGCAGATTCTAATGCAACAGAAAAAGCAACCAAGCCTTGTTTCTCTCCATTTGAACCAATAAGCATGACTTCGCTAGCTCTAATTTTTTCATTAATGGGAGTAATATTTTTTTTCTGGGAAGCTATGAGAATACCTATAAGGAATGTTTAAAAGAGTTTATGCGCATTAAAATCGCAAAATAGAACTGAAAGAGTTTGGTTTTGAAAATGTTTTGTTCATAGATGTGAAATGATTCTATACTAATTAAGCTATTTGGCAAATATTTTATTAAGGCTCTAAGATAGAATGATTCCATTTATCGTCTTGTTTTTCATATATATGTCTTTTATTTAACCTTGACTCATGTCCTTCCCAAAATTCGAAATAATAAGGTGTGAATGAATACCCTCCCCAATATGCTGGTCGTTGCTGTAAGTCATCTTTTTGCAAAGAATTTTTGTAATTTTCTCTAACTTTATCATAAGATGATATGTACTTGGATTGATTAGACGATATGGCTAATGCATTTTTTTCATGCGTTCTTGATAGAAAGTGTGAATCTGAAAAATCTTGAGAAGTCTTGCAAATTTTTGATTTTGTTCTAATTTGAGTATTAATATTGCCCCAAAAGAATACAGTAGATATCTGATCATGGGAATCAAATTGCTTGGCTTTAGGAGAGTTGTAATTTGAGAAAAAAACCCATTCATTTCCTAAGATATATTTAAGATTAACTATCCTAGAATCAACCATGAGGTTTTTAGCATCATAGGAGCTTATATTTATTGCTTCTATTGACCTTTGATTTGCTTCCAGGGCCCTGTCATAAAATGATTTAAATATAGTATATGGTTTTTCATTCGGAGTATTTTTTAGTTCTATCATCTGTTTTTTTCTTTATTAAAACTTTAGGGATTAGACTCTTCCAAAACTATCTTCTAGTCTAACTATATCTGATTCCTCGAGAATATCGCCATTCTGTACTTCTATAATTATCAGGTCTGAGTTTGTATTGTTACAGATTCTATGCTTTTCACCTGTTGGAACAAATATATATTCTCCAGGATTTAGTTCAAGGTGCTTTTCACCAAGCTGAACGCTTGCAATACCCTTAGCAACTATCCAATGCTCTGATCTATGATGATGGTATTGAAGGCTAAGCTTTGAGCCAGGAGTTACAAACAATTGTTTTAGTTTATATCCCTCTCCTTCAACAATCGTATCATGGCCGCCCCAAGGAGCTCTTATATTTAATATATCGTATTGTGAGTTACTATTTGCAGCATTGTAATTTTTTACAAAGTCATCAATAATCCATGAGCTGCTATTTAATTTATTTGAACCCCCGACGCTGAAGATAAAATCAATATTCTTATTATCTTTGAATCTTTCAATTTCAGGTATATTATCCTTACCTCTGTCACCACCATTTGCAAAAATTACGCGCTCTGATAACTCAAGGCATTTTGATATAGCATCGCAAGCAGAGTTATCCCCATCATTAAAGTCAATAACACTATCAACCACTTCCATATTTAAAAGAATATTTTTTCTTTCTTCGAATGGCATAAAAGCAACCATTTTTTTTCTAATTAACCAATCATCTGAGTTAAGTCCAACCACCAAGCAGTCTGAAATCTTTTTAGCCTCTTTTAAATACTCAATGTGGCCTGAGTGAATTGGATCAAAGCCTCCAGTAACTAGACATAGATTATTATTTTTCATTTTAAGTAATATTTAAGTTTTAATTGTTAATTATAATCATAAATCGGAGTAATACGTAAATGTGGTTATAACTTTTCCAACACATCCATCATATTATTTGCTAGATTTACCCTGCTGAATTTTGAAGATGCTGCAATATTTGCAGCTCTATAAGTTTCAATTTTATCATTATTTTGACTTAAGTCTATTAATGAAAATGCTATCTCTGCAGCATTTTCTGATTCTACAATGCAGCCTAGATTATTTAATTTTACGATATCTGCCGACTCTCCTGAGACGCAATGCAAAAGAGGAATACCCATACCCATGGCCTCAAATATTTTTGATGGTATATAAGTATCAAAAATATTAGTTTTCTTTAAATGAATGATTGATACATCTAAAATTGACCAGTACAAATGTATTTTATGGCGCGGTACTAGATCAAGAAATAATACATTTTTTAGGTTGAGCTTATTTGATAAATCAATCAAAGACTCTTTATTGGCTCCGTCTCCTAATAATATAATTTTAATATTATTATTTTTATATTTATTTTGTATTAACTCAGCGGCATATAATATTGAGTCTAGGCCATGAGCTAATCCATGCGTGCCAATATAACCAGCAATAAATGAGTTTTCAATATTAAGTGATTCCATGAGACTTCTATTTTTAGGGATAGGTTTAAATTTCTCTAAATCGACTCCATTTGTAATAACATAAATTTTTTTTTGTTGAATGCCCTGATTTATTAATATATTTTTAAATCCATTCGTGACTACAATCATTGCATCTGCACGTTTGTAAAGAAATACTTCAAAATATTTTAACAGCCTAAGTAAAAATTTATTTTGAACTAAATTTGTTGCCAAAAGTGATTCAGACAGGATATCCCTTAACTCAAAAACCCATGGCGTTCTTTTAAAAAAACTTACGATACCTGCGGCTATAGGAGAAAATATTTGAGGGGATGTTCCAACAACTACATCAACCTTTCTAATGAAGAGGCCTGCTAAAATAGATCCTGGAAAGAAAGTCATATAACCAAAAATGCGTTTAAAGAAACCTTTGTTAGGGGTTATTACGCACCATATTCTAATAACCTTGATGCCATTTATATCTTCTGATTGCCAAAGTCTATTTTTGTAACCTTTAAATAAAATTCCTTTTGGGTGATTTGGTGCGCACGTTATTACTGTTACTTGATGTCCTGTTGCTATCCACTGCTTACAGTGATCGAAGGTTCGGCTTGCAGGCGCATTACTTTCTGGAGGGAAGTGTTGAGTAAAAAATAGTATGTGCATTTAGCTCACCAAGAAATAATTAATTGCATTTTGTTAGAAGTAGATGTTTGAGTCAAGCAACTCGTTCGTCGTGATTTGCCAAATTCACATGAATAGAAAGCCTCTTCTATATTAATAGGCTCTAAACTCTCAACTTTTATTTTCTTATTTATTAACTCGTAATGAATATAAATTAACTGATCATTGATGATCTCGCAAGTCCAGTCTGGGTGGAGGATTATTTTTGTTTTTGCAGTTTTATAAGGACCCTCTAATTTATCTTTTATGATGATTCTATTGTTTTTAATGTTCCAAGTTCTTGTGTTTCTTATCTTACTAAAAAAATTTCTAAAATCAGTGTTGGTACCAGAGATATAAATATCATTTTCATTTTTTAATATATTTGCAGCGGAAGGCTTTGATCTTCTTGCAACTCTAAAAGAACTCCAGACTTCTGAAGAGTTTTTACCATCAATTTCTATCGTAGAATGAGAGGCTGAGCTTCTTTCAAAGCTTCTTTGTTTCGAAATTTCATAGGTAGACGTACCTCCGTTTACAACCAACCTCTTGCCAAATACAGATAATTCAAAAGAATGAAGGTCTGAATGCCCATGCCCAGGAATATAGCTTGGTCCAATGATTCCATTATCAATAATCATTTTTATATTGTCATTTTTAAAAATAATATACCCTGAATTTTCTAAATGTTTAATAAGAAAATTTTGTTTATTTATTAGTATGTCAAGATTAATGCATTCTTTTTCTGTTTCTTTTGGTTTAAGCGCAATAGAGAAAGCAGAATCATTGAAAAAAGAAATATCACCATCTGGGTGCGACATTGCAGTTGACCAATCTTGCATCACTGCTACTTTTTCAATCCACAAGCTTGGTACTTTGATATCAAAAGCTTTATAAAGACCTATTAAATCAATAAGATCCTCGAGTATAACCTGATGATACATAGGGCTTAATTCAAAATGTGCGCCATCTTGAAGAATTTGTTCATTTATTTGTTTATTAAAGATACTCTCGCCTATTGCACGATAATTGTTTGATTCGGAAATATTAAAAAATATACCTCCAAAAATTAAGGCCTTTGCATTGGCAAGAATATGATTACCCATAATATGGTACTCAATATTTTTGGAGAGGTATCTTAATTGCAGATACAAGCTTTCAATATAAATATCTTTTTCAAATTTATAATTTACAAAAAACTTTACCCAATTAACAATTCGAAGAGAAAGGGGATATGGCTCCCATCCAGGCCCCTTGAATGAATTATTATTACTAATCCATGAGTCTATGATGAATTCAACAGCCATTTGTCTAGAGGAGAGTTCTTTTGAATTAATAAAATCAAAATAATGAAGGTTGTAGACCCACAATCTTGTCATATCTTTTGGATCCCAGTCAATAAGTTCGAGGATATATTTTTTCTTATTAAGAAAGATAAAAAAATTTAAGTCTGGGTTGTAGGTGCTATTCTTATAAAGCCCAATTTTATGAAGGTTAGTTGGGATTCTTTCTTGTGGCGATTCTTTATAAGATAAATCTTTAGAAATTTTAAATCTATAGTAGATTCTATATATGACCTGTGAAATTTTCATATATTTGAGTGTATTAATGTACAGAAATACTAAATTTATGAATTTTTTGCCATTTTTAAAGAGAATCATTAGGCAAAGTTTATAGTATAATCGTGTATTATTTATAAAAAAACTCCTCCAACTCAATACTAAATTAAAATGAAGCAAGTAATACAAAATATGAAGGATGGAAAGACGTCAACTGTTGACATCCCTTACCCATCAATTTCTAGTAATCAAATAATAATTAAGACTAAAACTAGTTTAATTTCCTCTGGAACAGAAAAAATGCTTGTTGATTTTGGTAAATCTTCCTATATAGGTAAAGCCAAACAACAACCAGAAAAAGTTAAAATGGTATTAGAAAAACTAAAAACTGATGGCTTTAGCGCTACATACGAATCTGTTCAGTCAAAGTTAAACCAACCTCTGCCTTTAGGCTATAGTAATGTTGGTGAAGTTCTAGAGATTGGATCAGAGGTTGAAGATTTTAAAGTGGGAGATATTGTAATATCAAATGGACCTCATGCAGAAATTTGCAAAGTATCAAAAAATTTATGTGCAAAAGTCCCTGTAGGAGTAGATATGGATTCTGCAGCATTTGTTGTCCTTGGAAGTATTGCTCTTCAGGGTATCCGGTTGGCATCACCAACAATCGGAGAAAAATTTGTAGTAATGGGTGCGGGTTTAATCGGATTGCTAGCTGTTCAAATATTGGTAGCAAACGGCTGTAAAGTTCTTGTACTTGATTTTGATTCATCGAGATTAAAATTAGCAGAAGAGTTTGGGGCTGAAACGCTGCTTCTTGGCGATGAAAGTGACCCTGTTAAGACAGGGTTAGCATTTAGCAATGGTAAAGGAGTTGATGGTGTAATTATTACTGCTACTACTCAATCAGATGATCCTATTAAAAACGCAGCAAATATGTCAAGGCAAAGAGGAAGAATTATCTTAATTGGTGTTGTTGGTATGCAATTAGATAGGTCTGATTTTTATGAAAAGGAGTTAACTTTTCAGGTTTCTTGTTCCTATGGTCCAGGTAGATATGATGATAGCTATGAAAAAATGGGTAATGATTATCCTTTTGGATTCGTAAGGTGGACTGAACAAAGAAACTTTACAGCAATTCTTGATTTAATGGAATCAGGAAAGATAAATGTTAATAAACTAATATCCCATAAAATTAAATTTGAAAAAGTTACTGAAGCATATGAGCTTTTAACTAACGACAAGGACTCTCTAGGTTTGCTTTTAGAATATAGTTCTAAAGAATTAGACAAAAATACTGGCTACAAAATACATGGGAAAACAGTTACTGGTGTTGAACAGCCTATTGTTGCTGTAATAGGTGCGGGCAACTATGCATCAAGAGTATTGATTCCTCATTTTAAGAAAGCGGGGGCTATTATGCACACCCTAGTAACACAAGGGAGTATAGATGGCACTATACAAGCTAAAAAATATGACTTTATGTATACCGATACTGACGTCGATAAAGTACTAAATAATACAGAAATAAATACTATTATTATTGCAACGAGGCACAATACACATTCTGATATTGTATCAAAAGCCATATTAGCAAATAAAAATGTATTCGTAGAGAAACCGTTATCAATTACTAAAGAAGGGTTAAAAGAAATTCGTGAAGCTATAAACAGCGTTCATGCAAAAGGGTTATATCCATTGCTGATGGTTGGTTATAATAGAAGATTTTCGAAATATACAAAAAAAATTAAGCAGCTCCTCCAGAATGATATGGGACCTAAAAGTTTTAGCATGACTATGAATGCTGGTTTCATAGACCCAGATCATTGGACTCAAGATCCTAGTGTCGGTGGAGGTAGGATTGTAGGTGAGGCCTGCCACTATATAGACCTAATGAGGTTCTTGTGTGGATCAAATATTAAAAATATATCTGCACAATTTTTAAAAGATGATGAAGATGTATCATATAAAAAAGATACTGCTGTTATTTCCATTAGCTTCGAAGATGGTTCTGTTGGGGTTGTTAACTATTTCGCAAACGGCTCCCCAAAGTTTATAAAAGAACTTATCGAAATTTACTCTAACGGAAAAATACTAAAGTTAGAAAATTTTAATTCCTTAAAAGGGTATGGCTATAAAAAATTCAAAAAAATAAGCTCCTTTACTCAGGACAAGGGTCAAGCTAATTGTATAAATGAATTCATTAATTCAATCAAAACTGGTAAAAGTGTAATCTCTATAGATGAGATATTTGAAGTTGCTGAAAAAACATTAGACATAGTAAGTGAATAAATCTTCAATAAGTACTGTCAATAATTTTGATTTATTAAGATTATTTGCAGCGTTGCAGGTTGCAATGACTCATTCAGCTCTATATCTAGATCATGAATATTTTATTTTTTCATATCTTTATGTTGTTCCTGGGGTTCCAATTTTTTTCTTTTTGAGTGGTTATTTGATTTATGGATCTTATGAGAGCTCATTTAAAAATCCTGATCCATTAAAAAACTTTTACTACAAAAGATTTTTAAGATTGTATCCTGCTTTGTGGGTATGTTTATTGTTCTCTATAGGTTTGGTCTTTATTTCAGGCTTCTTCAGTAGTGTTGAGGTAAATGGGTTTGATGTATTAACTTGGATTTTATCTCAGTTAACATTTTTTCAATTTTATAATCCTGATTTCTTAAGAGGGTTTGGTCTAGGAGCATTAAATGGAGCATTGTGGACAGTATCTGTAGAATTACAATTTTATATCTTATTCCCGATAGTTTATAAAATTATGCAGCAACGAAAAATTACAATCTTGTTAGTACTTATATTCTTCATTATCCTGAATATATTTAATTCGATGTCAAATAATCACGATAGTTTTTTAATGAAAATATTTGGTTACTCCTTTGCACCATGGTTTTATATGTTTCTTTGTGGAGCATTTTTTGCAAGATTTAAGGAATATTTAATACCTATTTTGAATATAAATATTTTTATACTATTTCTAATATTTATAGGAACATATATTATCTCTGATTACTATTTAGGGATAGGCTGGGGTAATTCAATTAATCCAATTAGTTATTTTGTAATGATTGCTATGGTAATTAATCTAGCTTTTCTTATGCCAACTCTATCGAATAAACTTCTAAAAAATAACGATATTTCTTATGGCGTATATATCTTTCATATGCCAATTATAAATTTTATCCTTTATAAGTATGGGACTGGTGAAATTCAATATTTAATTGCTATCATCTCAACTATAATAATTGGAGTTTTCTCATGGATTTTGATTGAAAGACCCGCCTTAAGGATGAAGATAAATCAAGCTAGAAAAATTTAGACCTTTACTAAAAAAATTATTCGTGGGTAGTTATCAAAATTTGACTTAATCTCAATCAAAGTTGTTGAATTATTTTTAGTTACAGGTACATAGGTTTTAAAATCATGAATTTTTTTAAGTCTTAATTCATTAATTATCGAGATAGGATCTGATGGAACCTCGTATACAGAGTAAGACCATTCTGTCTGACCTTTTTTAAAAATGAATTTAATACAATTTCTAAAGAATTTTTTAAGCTTGCCGAGTAGATTTTTATTTTCAAAGACATGTCTTTTGAAATTACGTTTTATATTTTTATTAAGAATATTTTGGATATCGAAGAAGACATAGCCGTCTTTTTTGGTAACTCTTATCATTTCTGAAATAGCCTTGTTGATATCAGGGAAGTACCAAGATGAATGAACGCAAAAACATAAATCAAAGAAACTATCTTTAAAAATTAAATTTTCTGCATCACCAATAGAGGAGTTAATTTGGGGAAAAAGCTGTTGACACCTATCAATAAGAATATCTGATATATCTATGCCATACATATCTTTATTAAGAAAATTTTCAGCTATAACTTCGCCTGTTCCTATGCCTACTTCTAGTAATCTTGATGATGATATCTCTTTCAAAAACGATACTAAAGCTTGATCATAAGGCGTTAATTTATATTGATTAGTTCTTGCATTTAACCAATATTGTGCATATTCATTTTGAATATAATTTTTACGGTTATTTTCTTCTGATTTCAATTTTTAACCAAGTATTTTGCAATAGTCCAACAATTCAGAATTCTTACTCATATTACTAAAATCTATTTTCTCAAAATCCTTATGCTTAACTAAATATATATGGATATCAGCAGCTGATTGAGCGAAGTCCATATCTTTAATTATTATATTGTCCTGTTTTAATACATAAGGGTCTACTGCAATAATATTATTATTATTTTTCATTAGCTCTCTCACAATGTCTAGTGCAGGAGATTCTCTGCAATCTTCAATATTTGGTTTATAGGATAATCCATAACATGCGCAGATTGGTTCTTTTTTAAAAGTATCGCTGAAATTGTTTATGCGTTCTTGAATTTTATTTACTACCCATTCCTTTTTGTTTTCATTTACTTCTCTTGCTACCTGAATTAACTTAGCATCCTCTTTATGTCTAGAAACAATAAACCATGGATCAACGGCTATACAATGACCTCCCACGCCTGGACCTGGTTCTAAAATATCTACTCTTGGATGTTTATTTGCCAGCATAATGAGTTGATTAACATCAATGCCTTCGCTATCACATATCATTGATAATTCATTTGCAAAAGCGATATTAACATCTCGAAAGCTATTCTCAGTTAATTTACACATCTCGGCGGTTTCAGAATTAGTTTCAAAGACATTGCCTAGGACGAAGCTTCTGTAAAAATTAGCAGCTTTATTTGTTGAAGTATTGTCCAACCCGCCAACAACCCTATCGTTTTTTACTATTTCTTTTATTATTGATCCAGGCAAAACTCTTTCAGGACAATATGCAAAATTTAGATTTGCAGTATCTACTCCCTCCTTTTTTAAAGTATCACAAATAAATCTTGTTGTTCCAACAGGAGAAGTAGATTCTAGTATAATCATATCTCCAGTCTTAAGAAGATCTTTAATCGATTTTATTGCAGATTCAATAAAGCTTAACTGCGGTTCGAATTTATTATTGATTTCTTTTAGTGGTGTCGGTACACATATCATGTAAATACTAGATAGTTTTGGTTCGTTATGAGCCGAAAGTTTTCCTGACTTTACCACCTCATGTACTATATCTTGAAGTCCAGGCTCAGTAATATGAATTTTTCCTTCATTAATAATACTAACAACATCTTTATTTATATCAGTTCCATACACCCTATATCCATTTTGCGAAAGAATTGCAGCAGTTGGAAGGCCTATATAACCAAGACCGATTACATTTATAATTTTATCTTTCATAAATTATCCTTTAAAAAAAATTTTATTTTATTTGATGCCGTTCCATCACCATATGGATTGCTTTTAATGCACATGTCTAAATATTTTTCCTTGGAATCAATAAGGACGGAGGCTTCTTTTACAATGACCTCTTGATCCGAACCAACAAGCTTTACACCACCTGATTCTATAGCCTCAGGGCGCTCAGTTGTTTCTCTCATAACCAATACAGGCTTTTTAAGGCTGGGAGCTTCTTCTTGAATACCACCACTGTCTGTTAAAATAAAGTAGCAATAATTCATTAGATACACAAATTCTTTATAGTCGAGGGGCTCAATTAAGTGCACGTTCTTTAAGCCATTTAAAATTTGATGAACAGGTTTTTGGACATTCGGATTTAAATGAACTGGATAAATAAAATGTATATCAGGATATTTATTAGCTAATACCCTAATGGCTTCACAGATTTCTATAAATGATTTACCAAAGTTCTCTCTTCTATGGCCTGTTATTAAAATATATATAGTATTTTTTATGTCTAAGTTTAAAGTAGTAGTGAAAAAATTATGTAAAGATGAATCCAAATCAGGTGTAGAATTAATTTTATTAAGAGTCCAATAAAGAGCATCTATTACCGTATTTCCAGTAACTTCTATAGATTTTTTGGTTTGAAATTCATTAGATATATTGTTCTTGCAATTTAAAGTCGGAGCAAAATGGAAGTCAGCAATCCTAGAAATTATTTGTCTATTTAACTCTTCAGGAAATGGCGATGTTATATCATGCGTTCTTAGTCCTGCCTCAACATGCCCTACTTTGAATTGGCCGTAAAATGCAGCTAATGCAGCAGTCATTGCAGTTGTTGTATCTCCGTGAACAAGAACAACATCAGGCCTAACCTCTTCAAAAACACTTTGAATGTTTATTAAAATATTAGATGTTATATCAAAGAGGGTCTGATCTTTTTTCATAAGATCTAAGTCATAATCAGGCTTAATATCAAATAATAACAACACACCATCAAGCATTGATCTATGCTGCGCTGTAACACATGTAAATACATCAAACATTTTATCTTGCCTTAGTTCGTGATAGAGAGGGGCCATTTTAATGGCTTCTGGGCGTGTACCGTAAACTAATAGAATTTTCTTTTTATTAATCATTTGTTAATAATAACTCTTGTAAAAGGGATTCCATTTTATTCATATTGGTATGAAAATCAAAATGCTCCAAGGCAATTTTATTTGATTTATTAGCAAATAATTCATACTTTGATCTATTAGTTAAAAAATCTATTAGTATTTTTAGTAAAGCATCTGAATCTCTTACAGCAATTTTAACTAAGCTATCTGTATTGGAGAAAAATTCATGACTCCAGCTTAAATCACTTACTATGATTGGTTTTTTACATAACGCTGCTTCATAAACACTTCTTGGTGAGCTATCTGAGGATGGTATAGATATCACAAGATCACACAAATTATAATGATTAGCCATTTCCTTATGATTTAATAATGGAAGCCATATAATATTTTTTTCTAAATTGTATTTTTGTATTTTTGAATTGATTGAGTTTATATATTTAGAATCTGGTCCATACGAAAACATGCATTTAAACTTATTCCCATTTGATTTAAGTACATTTAGAGATTCAATAATAATATCTATATTGTAGAGCTCCTCAACCTGTCTCGGGCTATAAAATAAAAGCTCATCTTCACTTAGATTATATTGTTTTTTTAAGTCCGGGTCTTTAATTTTTGGAAAGAAAATATTTTGATCAACCCCATTTTGAATCACGTGATTCATTACTTCGGTAGCGCCATATAATTTACCAGTCCTTTGAAGAATATATGAATCTCCAGTAACCATCTTTGCTTTTTTGTATGCAGAAATAGTCATAAATTTATAAAACTTACTTCTTTTTGGGTTAACTAGGACATCTGACCCCATTGGAGTAAATATTATTGGTACTCCAGAAGTTAAGAATGATGCTAAAAAACCATAAAATACAGAATGGGCATGAATAACATCAATTTTATTCTTTTTTATAAGGATTGATATCCTTATATAAGCAATTGGTATAGAAATAATTCTATTTAATTTATAAAAAAAATCATTTTTTATTTTAAATACTTTTAATAAAAGGCCGATTACCCCAAATGACTCCATTAAAAAAACATTATTCAAATCCTTAGAATGCTTGTGCGGTTCAATGAAAGAGAAAAGCGATGTTTCATGTTTAGATGCAAAATAATTAACCCAAGGCACTACATGCCAACTAGTTGAATTACCGAGAAAAAGAATTTTCATTTAAATACTATCTCTTAAGTTGCTCGACAACCTCTGAAACAATTTCATCTTCAAGCTTGTACCATATAGGTAGACAGATATGTTTTGAGGCAATACTTGTTCCATCTGAACCAAGCGTATAATCATATACTGGAGAAGTTCTCTTGCTAATCTGACTGAATTCTTCTTCAGGATTGTCTGTTTTAGCAATTAGTATAAATTTATACAGATTTGATCTTTGGCTGTCTATTAGTGCATCTTGATAGGACCAATTATTTTCGTCACATGCAGCGGAATACTTTTTTGCTATTTCAAGCTTTGAGTTAAATATCTGTTCTGATTCTTTGATAACAGAGTAAGCAAAAAGTGCATTGATTTCTGACATCCTAAAGTTAACGCCAAGATTTAAATTTTGATCAAACCTATCATAAATAATAAATTTTGATGCGTGATGATGTAGCTCATCATCATTGGTAACAAGGACACCGCCTTCTCCAACAGGAACTGCTTTTGTGGAATAAAACGAGTAAACACCCGCATCACCGAAAAGGCCAGTATGTTTTCCATCAAGAAGTGATCCATAGCTATGAGCACAATCTTCCAATAGAAGTATATCTTGTTCCTTACAGAACTTAGCTATTTCAAGAATATCAGGATTTACCCAGCCACCTATATGGGTTAAAAGAAATACATGCTCATCTGGCTTATCCAATTTATTAACAAAATCAGTTACATCTTTCAACGTCGGCATTAATAAGTTATCTAGGTCACTATCAACGAATCCAGATATTTCTAGCCCAGAGGTATATGCAATTGTTTTTACTCCATACATTGTATTACTCTGAAGGAAAACTTTCTTTTTGCCTCTATGCTCTTTAAAAATTTTTAAAGCTGTAACAAGCCCAGATCCATTTGAGTTAAATACGGATGCATGCTTCGCAGACGTATAAGATGTAACTAAATCAGCTATTGCATTATTCCATTGCCCTTCAGCAAGATTCCCACTTTCTATGATTTCAGGGAATTTCTCTTGAAAGTAATTCAATGATTGATCAGGTATTTTTATCATTCCCATTTTTTATATCTCCTTTATATTATTTAATTATTTCTTTCTATAATTTCTTGCCAAGAAGTTTTAGAAACTAGATTTTTATCAGAACCAGATATATTAGGTTTAAAAGATTTCTTAGGATTCTTTTTATAAACACGTCTAAAGAACTCTGGAGCCATACTAAAAGCTAGTGAAAATTTTCCTAAAACTACTGTCCATACCTTATCTGAATCTGATGGGTTGTTTATATGATATAAATAGTTTCTTGCCTCACCTTTTTGAACTAACTCTTTCTTAAGGCCAACATATGTATCAACAACTTTAATTTCTGGAGATCTTTTTTTATGCTCCTTGATTAAGTACTCTAGGTAATCATTCACTTTTGATTCTTTAGATAGACTTATGCCTCCAGCCTGACCAATCTGACCAGGTTTAACCAATAGATTGATACATTTAGTAACATAATAATCAAGCTCAACAAAGCTCTCTTGTTCTGGGTCAAGATTTTCAACAATAGCCATTGGAGCATAACTTTCCTTAATGGGTATATCATAAAACTTTGCTATTAGGTCCGGAGCACAGATAACTATTTTTGAACCTTGATAGCATTGTTGGTTAGTATTAACCTCTACAGAATTATCTTTCTCATCGATAGATAAAACTTCCTCATTAGTTTTTACATCAACACCATTTTCAATTGCATGAGACAACATATCAGAAATTAATTTCCTAGAATTCATAGTAATATCAGGACTAACTATGGTTTTAAATTTCTCTGATGACTTTAACTGCTCTGATATTAAATCAAACCATTCGCTCTTATTAGATTGAGATGATCCATATTCAGCACCCGCCCTTCTTCTTAGCCAATCATGATTTAGAACCTTTTCTGTAAGATTTGCAGATTTTGATACCATGCTCATCCATACAGGATTGAGCTTATGGATTCTATACTTATAATTAATATGGTTGTTATAAAACCAGCCAGGCTCTTTTATAGATAGTCCTGCTTCAGTTGGCTCAAGATTCATTGATTGAAAACCTCTGTAGTACTCCAATAAATCATCTGTAGCCCCCAATAGATATCTAAGGGTTAAAAGATTATCAGGCACTAGTGTATGAAGAGTTCCTGAATGAAACCATTCATGGAACTCTTTACTTGTTTCAGAGGCCAAGGAATCATTTTTTTCTAACAGTAGAACCGATTTGTTATCACGTGAAAGTATTTCGGCAATAGAAACTCCAGCTATCCCACCACCTACAATGATCCATTCATAGTCTTTCATAATGCCTTAAGTAATGTATTTAATAGTTTTCATAAGTCCTTCAGAAAAAGGTGTAAATTTGTAAGCTTCAATAGAAAGAATTTTTTCCATCTTGTTTATTGTTCCTTCAGATCTTTCAGGATCACCATCAGGTAATTCTTTATATTCAGCAACAAGGTGATTTCCAACTATTTTTGCTATTTCAGTTGCAAGATAATCTATTGAATAACTTGTTCCAGTTAGTATATTAATGTTGTCACAAACAATCTCTTGCGAAGCTCTCTTTAAAGCAGATATTATACACACGACAACATCATAAACATAAATAAAATCTCTTGTTTGATGTCCTCCATTTATAACAATAGGCAAATCTTTTGCAATACGGTCTGCAAAAATTGAAATTACTCCAGAGTATGGGCTACTTGGATCTTGTTTGGGACCATATACATTAAAGAAACGAAGACCTAAGCTGGACAATCCATATGTATTAAAGCATGTCTTAGCATACAACTCCATGGCATATTTATCACAAGCGTAGGGGCTAATTAAATCAGTTAAATCTAAAGTATCATCACCATTTTCAAGATTTCCGTATATAGCAGAAGATGAGGCAAACACAAATGGCAAAGATTTTTTATTACAAAAATTCATTACATTTGTCATGCACATTAAGTTAATATTTGAACTGATCTGAAAATCATTAATAGAAAGAGGGACAGAAGCCTGTGCTGCCAAATGAATAACTCCATCAAAGCTATCTTTTAATGAAAATAAATTAAAATCAGTTAAATCCTCATTAAGAAAATCTACATTTTTACTTATAGGCAAGTTATGCAAAAAACCAGAAGATAGATTATCAATTATTACAACTTTATTTTCTTTGAGTAATTCTTCAGCTAAGTTAGATCCTATAAAGCCAGCGCCGCCAGTTATGAGATAGGTTTTCATATTTTTAATTCCCCGTTCAAAATAATCTTATTATGAATAGTTAATAGGGTTAAGAAAAATAAATAATAAGGAAATGTAAATGTTTCTTGAGTAAATCCAGCCATTGAAAGTGTTATAAATAATAATAAGAAAAATAAAGAATTTTCATTTTTAGCATAAAAATATGATTTAACAACATTACACAACCATAAAAAGTTTAAAAGAGTGTAGGCAAGAAATCCTATAAAACCAGCTTCAACTAAAGCGCTCATGTAGTTACTATGCATGCCAAGTTTATTTTCATAAACAACTGTATTTTCAACACCTTCAGGAAGTAACTGTGCATATTGAATAGAATATTCTGGGTATTGACCCATGCCAATACCAAAAAAATAATTATCTTGAAAAAGATCAAATGCAGCTCTCCATGTTGGAAGTCTTCCTGCGCCTCCCCCATTTAAAGTGCTATCTAATGACAATCTTTCAAAAGTTATACCAATTCTATAAAGATCTGGCGGTAGATTTGTGAAATCAATATTAACAACAAAAAGTATACTTAAAAGTATGCTGAGTAAAATTATTATAGACTTAATAAATCCAAGCTTTATTATTCCAACTGCAGCGATCATTACAAATAATGATAGCAAGCCTGTTCTTGATGCAGAAAGTAGCAAAACTGAAAATGATATGAAGGCAACAAATATTATTAATATTTTTAATTTTGGATTATTTTCAATAAACAAGTATTGAGATATGCAGTAACTTAACAATATTGTAACCGTAACACCGAATATAGCTGGATCTTTATAAAAACCAGAAATCCTAAAAGCATTTAAAGGGTTTGATACAACTGAAATTATGGCGTATAAAACATTTAAAAAAGTTCCTAACATAAATAAAAAAATTACTAATTTAAGTACATTTATATCATTAGGAAAGATTTGTTTTATACATAAACAAATCAAAAAAGAGAATACAATTAAAATAGAATTGCTATGAGTAAAGCCCATATCAGACCCATCTATACCTGCAGTCGAAATTGCCGATAAATAAAAAATTAAAAAGAAAATAATCAACAAGAAATCATAACTATCAAACTTAAAATTTTTCTGGTGTACAGCATTTAAAATTGTATAAGTAATAATTAATATGCCAATAACTCTATACGGCTTTAAAATTGAGTCAGCTCCAATGAACGCCCAATATATATATTCAAAGCATATAAAAAAAGAATAAAAAGCTACCAGCATTAACTTTGTATCTTTTAAAACTATTCTAAATGTATCAATCATTTCCTAGAAGTTTATCCTTTATCGATTTTAATACTTTAAGTATTGTATTTTTATAATAATGCCAATAAGAAGAAAAAACATTTGTATATTTTAAATTAATCTCCAAATCTTCTTTCATCCCTTTGAGCCCATAAGAAAGTCCTGCAACTCTGAACATAACTAGAGGGTGTTTTATAGTTTTGAAAAGGACGTCATTGAATTTTAATCTTAAATAGTACTCATAATCGGATGAAACTTTATAAGTTTCATCGTAGTATCCAAATTTGTCATATATTGCTTTCGGAACTAACCATGTAGGATGAAGAAATTGATCATACCCATTTATAATTTTTCCTTTGTTTTTCCATATTGATAAAAAATTGCCATTCAGGTCTATTCTTTTTAAATAGCTATTTACAACGAAGCTATTGCTTCCCTCTTCTTCTTCAAATACTTTTAAATTTTCTTCAATAGCTATTGGGTCTAAAATATCATCCGAATTCAATATCTTTATGAAGCTTCCCTTTGATAGTTCAATACCTCTATTTATAGCTTCATATAAACCATTGTCTTTTTTGCTTTCAAAAAAAGAAATATAGTTCTCATATTTTTTTATAATATCAATGGTTTTATCTTTGCTTTGCCCGTCTAAAATTATATATTCAATGTTTTTATATGTTTGATTAATAACGCTTTGGATAGCGCTCTCAATATGCCTTTCGCCGTTTAATACTACGGTAATAATTGAAACTAAGGGCTTATCCATAATATCCATTTATTAAGTGTTTTTTAAATAACGCATTATTGTTCGTTTATCATTTTTTGAAGCTGTAAAGAAAAATGATGTTAGTAACATGGTAGTAATAATTAATGAAAAAATTATTATCAAAGAGGACCATGATTCGATTGACTGAATTTGTTTGAAAAAGGGAAGAAAAATTACAAAACATGCAATAGCTGGAAACTGACCCTTTAATACAGAATGATAAATATATTTCTTTCTACTGACACGAATATCAGCAAAGCAAATCAATACAAATATGACTTGACCGATCAGACCAGCAAGTACTGTCGCAATAATTACTCCCTCTAAACCTATAATTTTTACTAAAATTAAGCTAAAAATTAAATTGAAGATTGATGTAACAATAGCTATCAAACCCAATTTCTTTGAATAACCAGCTCCTATATAAACTTGACCAACCATCGCATTTGCCTGCCATGATAGTTGAAATAAACATGATAGTTGAGCAACCCATATATATTGATTAAACTGGCCATTCATCCAAATGTTTATAAATGGATAGCAGCATATAAATGTTGCAAGTGCTGTAGAAGCTAGAAGAGCATTATGCCATCTAGACCCATAGATAACAAAAGGCTCAATACCATCATCACCCTCTTTAGCATGCATTTCTGCTACAGCCGGCATAATTGCAGAAGCTGCTAATCCAGAAATTTGGTGTATTATTCTGAATGGATAAATAGTAACTACATAAGCTGCTATAGCCGCTATCGGAAGGAATAGGCCTATGATAAGGGTATCTACTTGATACTCAATTAAAACAGCTATCTGTGAAAGCATAATCCAAGAACTAAAGGAAAAAATTATCAAAAAAGTTTGTTTGCTTACATAGTCAAATGAAAGCAATAAACCCGGTAAAGATCTCTTTAATACATAACCTAAAAATAAAATAAGAAAAAATAATTCAAAATTTAAAGCAAGAAAAATATAAGCTAATGGAAAATCATTTGTTGCAAAATATATTGCCAGCAGAATAGAAGTAACTTTACCAATTCCCTTAAAAATATTTAATAAGACAAACTTTTGAAGCCCTTGCAAAGCAGCATCGAAAACTTTAATTGGCCAAGCAATTATTGAGAGCAATCCAGCAATAAGAAAAATAGTTTTTGCATCTTCCATAAATTCAGACTTACCTTTCAAGTACTCAAATAAACCTAGATTGATTAGACTGAATATGGTCAGGCATATTAAAACACCAAAACAAATTGATATAAATAATGTTGTTGATATAACTTTATTTATATTTACTTGATCTCCTTTGGCTTTAAAAGTAGCAACAAACTTTGTAACACCAGCCAAAATGCCGAGATCAAATACAAAGAAATTTGCTAAAAATGTGCTTGCAAGAATTAAAACTCCATAATTTCCAGATCCAACCTCATTTATAAATATTGGAATTGCAATTATGTTCAAAATAATCAATGAGCCTTTAAAAACATAATTTGAGAACGTATTGATTAATATTTTTTTCATTTATTGTGAGCAGCCTAATTAAGCCTAGATTATAACGAATTACTGCAATTAAATACTTTTTACAAAGAAATAAATGATAAAGTAATAGTCAGATTTAAACTTTTTAAAAAAAATTAGTACATGTCAAATATTAGTGTAATTATTCCGACATTTAATGAATCTTTAAATATTATTAAAATAATCGATGAATTAAGAGACGTTCTTAACGATTTAGATTATGAAATTATAGTTGTAGATGACAATAGTCCCGACAAAACTCATGAAAAAATTAAAAACTACGTAAATAAAAATAAAATACATAATATCTACTGCATTAATAGGACATGGAAAAAGGGGCTTTCCTCTGCAGTAATTGAGGGTATTGGATTATCAAAAAAGGATAATTTATGTGTGATGGATGGAGATGGGCAGCACGACCCACAAAATATCTTAGAAATGCTAAGCATAATTAATGCCGGTGGTGTTGATTTAGTAATTGGCTCAAGATTCTTTAATGTAAATAAGACAGATTCACTGAGTGCAAAGAGAAATAGATTAAGTGCAGTAGGTATAAAATTATGTAATTTTTTTATTGTAAACAAGGTTACGGACCCTCTCTCCGGACTATTCATAACAAAAAGAAATCAAATAAATAAATACAGTGATAAGCTTTACAAAGATGGGTTTAAAATATTATTTGATTACTTGATGGTGAATCCTTCTATTAAAGCCAAGGAAATACAAATTAATTTCAGAACAAGAAATGATGGTGAAAGTAAATTAAATCTTTCAACTTTTTTTAGTTTGATTGGCCAGATAGTAGAAAATAGATCTTTCGGATTAATACCTGGAAGTTTTTTTGTTTTTTCAATTGTAGGATCATCTGGAATTTTCATGCAACTTGCCTTCCTAGGCTTAATGCTCCCTATAACTAATAATTTTTTTATTTCAAACGCTATTGGTATTCTTATAGCCATGACTAGCAACTATGCACTTAATAATTATCTAACATTTCATAATATTCATAAAACACTTAACTCAAGGTTAAAAGGTCTTTCAAGATACTACCTTGCTAATTCTTTATCCATTTTTGCTAATGTAGGTATTGCAAGTCAACTATTTTCTAATGAGTTTTCAATTCTATCATCCGCACTAATTGGAATTCTTGCTGGCTTGATTTTAAATTACTTTCTAAGTAGGAATTTAGTATTTAAAAGAATTTGATATTCAATTTATGAAAAAATTTAATGACATTAGAATATTTTATGTTTTTACTTTCATAATATACTTCATAGTAGCAAAAAACTCTTATGGTTTTGACGATGAGTTTTTTAATATTCTTATTCATGAGCGTTTCGGTATGCAGGGTTATAAGTTTACCCAAATTTATGACACACATCCTCCAGGCTCCTATATTGTAAATTCTATCCTGTTTGAGCTTCTGGGTTCATGGTCTAATGTGAGAGCATTCTCTGCATTTATTAATGTATCTCTTATTATCTTATTTACGGAGTACATCTGCGTAAAGTTTAATAAAAGAACAGGTATTATTTTTTTTATACTTACTGCATTTAATCCAGCATTTTTAATTTGGACTACAAGCCTAAGATGGTATTCCTATGCTATGTGCATTCTGTTGTGGGTACTTATGATTCCTAAGGATGAAGGATTGTATTATTGGTTTAAGTTTTGTTTTGGAATATTCTTGATGGCTTTTTTTGGATATATAGCTTTTATAATAGCTATACCACTTTTTTATATGTATTACAGAGAAGACTCGAGAAAGATAAAAATTAAGCTAGCTCATATAAGCCTCTTCACTTTAATTTTCTTTGCTCTATATCTTCCACAAATGATTAATTTTTTTGAAAATAGTATTGGTAATAATTCCTATCATTCGTTTAATTTTTTAAAAATACTTATAGGAATATATTCTTCACAAATTTCTAATCAGGGAGTTTTTCCATTTTCAATTTATAGTTTTATAAGCTTAATTGGCTTTTTCTTAATTGTAATCTCAGTAATCAATTCATCGAAATTGAATCTTAAAAACTATACGTATCTATTACCTTATTTAATATTAAATTTTCTAATGGTAATTACTTCACTGGCATCAAAAATAAGAAATCAACTCTTCTTAGTTCCTTTTCAATCTCTCTGGATAGCAACTGCTACGATAAATAAAAAAAATAAAAAAATATTTATACTTGGAATATTTTTAGTTACTTTTGTTAATCTTGTTGGAATATATAATGTTTATGGCCACAAAGATACTACAAAAAATAGTTGGAATATTCCAATGGAAGAGATAATAGAATTTGTAGATGAGCAAAATAATAATTGTAATGGAGATGTTGCATTTTTTACTTATGACCCGGTTATAAGTTGGAATCTTTATACAATAACTAGGAACACATACTCACCATTCAACTATCATAAAAATATTAAATTAAAGAAAAAATATGAGTGCCTAGTTATATTTAATACCTTTGGCGGTGTTTCTATCGACAAAAAAAATAAATTAAAAGAATCAATAACTTATAAAAAATATATTGGAGACATTGTTATTTCAACCGATAAATATTATAAATTTAAACAACTTCTAAACCCTGATTACCCAGAGGACACGATAACAGCATCAATTTATAAGCACTTTGATGTAAATCAAAGTAATGAAGACTGGGTAACTGATTTTTGCACACCTGGAGAAAAAAACTTGTTTTGTAATTTTTAATTACATTATTATTTTTATATCTAAATGCTATTTATCAGAAGACCGTCGTGTACTTCATTGCATTTTTTTTATTGAGCTTCATCATAATTTGGATTTATTTTCTTTTTAGACAATTAAAATTAATATAAATATCAAGATTGTAAGAAATAAAACCCATACCTCGATCTTCTTAAACATCATTTGATGTATGAATTTATCCTTATTTTTTTTTAATTATATTATTTTTGTTAAAAAAATTATTCCATATTTGAATATAATTCTTATCGATGGATGCAAATGAGTCCTTGTACTCTTCTATTGTAGCTTTACGATAACTTTCATTCCACCATTCTTCAATATTATTGAAATTACTATTGATATATTTAGCTGCCTCTAAATAATCAGTAAACAGAATATTTGCTTTGATTAATTTTTTTGAAATTAATTCTGAAGATTCTCTAAAGTTATAATCACGCTCATCACTAATAATTATAAAAGGTATAGAAAGTGCTGCACATTCAAGTGCTGTAGTGCTTCCAATATGGTCAATTACAACCAATTTAGAGCTACTTAAATTATCTTTAAATGAAGAATTAGAATCATTGAAATACTCAGAACAGTATCCTAGTCTTTGATTTATATTCCATCCAAAATCTTGAGAATACTTCCTTATAAGTAGATTTTTTTTTGTACTTAGAGAAAGTCCATTAAAAAATATTTTTTGATTATCGAAGTATTTATAGAACCTATCTCCAAAAACCATTTCCTCAATATGGTAAGAATGTCTGGAATCTAGAGTCATAACCCACAATAGCTTTATAGGATCTCTATTGAGTAGATATCTGCTAGATAATAATTGAGAGGGAAGTTTAATTATCTCGCCTCCATCATTCCACCCCCAACCAATATAATAATCAGAAATTTTTCTTTCAATATATTCATCGGCAATAACTTTAGTATCTCCATAGCGACCGCCATGTTGACAACCATATATTAAGCTGCCCTTCTCGCCACATGATGCAGCCCAAACTGCAAACTCTGTATCAAGAGAAAAGCCAACACCAGTAATAATTTTACTAGGTAGATTTTTAGAAATTCTTGCATTCGATTTGTGCTTTATAGATTCATATTCCTCAATAAAATCCAATGGCAATACATGCTTTATACTTAGCATTATTGAAAAAATAAGATCAAAATTATCTATATCATTATCTAGTTGTGTAAATTTTAATTTATCTCTTAATTTTGTATTGTAGATAGATTGATAATTTTCTTCATAGTTTTTGAAAATTGGTACTGCCCGAAATTTACTTTTAATGCTAAGTTTTATTAGATCTAAATTTGAAAATCTAGTACTGAAAAGAATATATTTCCCCCTTGTAAAGCCTTTCCCAATAATTTTTTGGATTAAGAGTGCAAGGTTATGTTTAAGAGAATGCGTTTTTTTTAAGAGAATTTTCTTAGACTTAAAAACTTCAGTGTTTATTTCTTGTAAGTTATTTTCATAGAAATCCCTCATAATAAAACCATATTGCTGAAGGTGGTATGTGTCTCCATTTCTTAAATCATTAAGATAAGACATAGTTGATTGGGATGGAGTTATCCTTAGTGGATTTATACACAAGGCTAATAGATTTGGTTTTTTTTTGAAAGCAAACTCTAATCTATTATACTTTTCTAAATAATTAGTTACATAAAACCAAACCCATGAGCCGATTATTCTTTCCCAATAAATATCTTTGTGCTGTTCTTCATGAAGTTTATTTAAAGCTGATGACAAAGAACTTATTAATGAATCATAAATTATATTGGCTAATTCTTTATGTTTTCTAATATGGTTGTTATTATTCCAGAAATTTCTAGTTATAACTTTGTCTATTTTAGAAGGTTCGTCACTAAATTTTTTAATAGAGCTTTCTGCAAGATAGTAATTAAATTTATTAAAATCAATTAAATTAGACTCTATTAAGCAAAGACGGTTTTCATTTAATTTATCAGACATCATTCCTTGCTTTGTAAGTTCTGCAACTTGATATACATTTAAACTATTAACCCCTAGCTTTCATTAATATGATCCATGGTTACTGGAGTATTAATACTTGAGGGCTTTAGCATTTTTTTACCAATTAAGTCTCTATAAAGTTTCGGTTCAAGTCCATAACCAGGCCTAACACTTCTTATATCTTCTTCAGAAATAATATGACCTACTGGAAGCTCCTTAATAAAATATAAAGATCTTCTAAATTGTATATTAGCTCTTTCGCTTGATTTCAGGCCATAGTCAACCCTACCCATTGAACCCCAAACTATTTTTGAGCCATTAACAAGGTTCTTAAGATCATCTGGCTCAAGAGAGAAGCTGTCATCAGGCCCTCCATTATCCCTAGAAAGAGTAAAATGTTTCTCAATAATTGATGCGCCAATTCCAATTGCACCAAATGCAGTAAAATTTTCAATAGTATGATCTGATAGTCCAGATACAAGAGAGAATTTTGAAATCATATCCTTAAGTGTATTTAAATTATAATCATCAGCAGGAGCAGGATAGCCGCTGACACAATGCAAGATTGCAATATCTTCACTTCCTCCATCTCTTGCAGCAGCAATTGCTTCGCCGATCTCATCCTCATTTGCCATGCCTGTTGAAATAATCAAGGGTTTTTTTGTTGAAGCTGCGTATCTTATAAGCTCAGTATCAATAGCCTCAAAAGAAGCAATTTTATATGCTGGACAATTTAAATCCTCTAAAAAATCAATAGCTGATTTGTCAAAAGGACTGCTAAAAATAGTTATATCAATCTCAGTAGCTAAATCAAATAATGGCTTATGCCATTCCCATGGAAGAGAAGCTTCTTTATATAGATCATATAGAGTATAGCCATCCCAAAGACCTCCTCTGATACAAAAGTCATCTTCAGAACTATTTAGTGTAATAGTATCAGGGGTATAGGTTTGCAATTTAACAGCATCAGCTCCACACTTTTTAGCTTCAACTATTATCTTCTTAGCAAGATCTAGATTATTGTTATGATTAGCTGAAACCTCAGCTATTATATATGGAGAGTGTAATGGTCCTATTTGTCTATTATTTATTTTCACGATTCAGTGATTGTTTATTCAATGCATTTTATACTAAGATGATTAAAAAAAATTAATTCAACTGTTTTTTTTTGAGAGCCAGCAATTATTAAGTTTGTAATTAGCGCTTTCAAAAAGGTGTATGGATTTAGAATTACTAGAAAGAACATTGGCATTGATTCTCTTAATATCTGGATAATGAGATTTAAACCACTCATCTGCTCTCAATAAAACACTCTTTCCTAAGCCTCTACCAATCTCCTTAGGGACAAGATATATTGATACTTCAGCAATATTTAACTCACTCATATCATACCTGACAACTCCTACCGGCTCTTTGTTTTTTTCTACAATTAAAAAGGCATTTTGTTCAGATAGAATAATTTTATTCATCCATGCTATGTGATCTGAGAATTTAATTACATTCTTTTTTCTTGATACATTTCTTATTAAAGGATCATTTCGCCAATTAAATATATTCTTTGTATCTTTTAGATCTACCCTTCTAACTTCAAGTGTTTTACCAATTAGCAAGTTAGCAACTCTATTAGACCCTTGGCCGTCAACTGCTTCTAAACAATTATTAGACATAAATTCAAGGAGTGGCTCGTTGGTAATAAAAGAGATTAAATGTTTCCTAATAAAAAAATTAAAGCTTTCTTTATTTGATGGTGAGAATATAAGGCCTTTTCTTGAGGCATGATAGATAATATCTTTTTGATTTTCTGCCGCAGCAAATACAATTGATGGCAAGCCAACACAACACCGCTCCCATGTCGCAGAACCACCAGAGCCAATAGATATATCTGCATTTGCCATTAATTCATGCATTTTTTTTGTTTGAATGTGGAGTCTAAACTCATATTTCTTGCACAATAACCTTAAGGCTTTTTTATTCGCATATGAGCCCCCGACCACAACATCAACTGAAGAGATTTTCATATCAAGCATATTTACAGCCTCGACAGCTTGAAAAGTATACTCATTTAAATCTATACCACCAAAGAAAATTAAAATATTTGGCTTTTTAAAGTTTTTTTTACGCAGATTAGATCGAGCTTTAGAGAAATTAGGATCAAGTAATGCATATTTATTTCCAAGCAATAAATCTGTAGATTTATTAACCCTTTTTTTATAAATTGAATGTGCTAAAGGGTTTGAATTGGAATCTAACAAAACATCACATAAATGATCTCTATCGCCCAAGTCATCAATTACTAATATATTTTTAACTTCTTTTTTTACTACGTTTTCCCAATCTTTATTAATGGAATAGTGATCAACTATTAACCAGTCAATATCTTTATTTTGAAGTAATTTTTTTGTTGCTATTGCGTCTTGCTTTAGTGTTTTATTGTTCCATCTATATTCACTATTAACTATTCCTCTTTTTTCTTTGTCTTCTGATTCAATGAAAAGAGGTTTTCTGAATAGTTTTTCTATTTGGGTTCTTGTTCCATCTAAGTAATCTCTAAAGATAAACCTAGTTTCAATGCCTTTTTTTTGAAGAGATTTAGATAAGGCTAAGCATCTTATAGCATGACCTGTTCCAATTTTTAATGATAAGTCAGTTCTAAAGTAGACTAACATTCAGCTAATTTAGTCTTTTAAAGCCAGAGTGGCAGACTGGACCTTTTAACAGGTTAGTTATATCTTCTTTCTCATCTTCGCACTGCTTGATAGTTTTAAATATTGGATCGAGAGCATTCGAGTAATTATCTAGGATATCATCAGTATGCATTATGGATAGATAAAATCCTGTTGAAGCTAAATAACCTTTTTCTAACATTGCTTGGGTAAGATATGTTCTGTATTCCAAGTGATTATTACTTTGAAAACTAAAGCTACATAAAGCAGGTAATCCCTGTTGATCAATGGCAAGTCCATTATTGTCTGCTAATTTTTTCCATAGTGCTTTTACTTTTTTTCCTTGTTCTGTAATTATTCTCCATGACTCTATATCTTCCATTCTTTCAAGAGTCTTAAGAGCTGCAGCTGACCCTATTCTTTCTGTCCAAAAAGTACTACTAATGAAAGTAGATTGCGCATAATTCATCACATCCTCTTTACCAAGAATTGCTGTGATTGCATATCCATTACCAAGTGCTTTTCCAAACATTGCTATGTCTGGATCGACTTTATATTTCTTTTGAAGGCCTCCGAAGGTTTCCCTGAATCCAGATGTGCATTCATCAAATATAAGAACGATGCCATTTTTAGTTGCTAGATCCCTAACTTTTTGAAGGAAATTATCTTCTGGCTCAATATTTCTAAAAACTTCCATTTTTATAGTTCCAATGTCTTTTGTTTGCACCAAATCTTCTAAATAATCTATATCATTATAATTAAAAGGGAAGACTGTATCTTTTAGAACTTTTGGAACCCCATTTGGGCTTAGACCACCTATTAAGTGTTCTTTTAACCCATCATCTGAAGCTAAATTAGCTGAAATATACCAATCATGCCATCCATGATAACCACAGACTGCTACATTATCTTTACCAGTTGCAGCTCTCGCTATTCTAATAGCTATAGCATTCGCCTCGCCTCCCGTTCTGGCAAATCTAGCCATGTCTGACCATGGATGCATAGCTATCAATCTATCAGCAAGTTCAACCTCTTCAGCGCAGTTAAGCGTACTCATATTTCCATTTTTAACAACATCGATAACAGCATTATCAACCTCAGGGTCTCCATAACCTAAAATATTAGGACCCACACCCATTAAAGATGTATCAATAAACTTATTACCATCCAGGTCCCATACATTACATCCATTTGACTTAGAAAAATATGCCGGCCACTGATCTGGTAAAAACATTTCTGCTCGCTTTGAAAGTAGCATATTTCCTCCAGGAATAACTTTTTTAGCGTGTTCCCATAATTTTTGACCTTTACCCATTTGAGCTCCCTCATTCCTTGTAATATCTTTATTAACATTAAAAATATCAGGTTTTTTAGATTTTAAATCTAACACATCTAACCACGAAAAATGAATATTTGGATAGAAGTGATTATATATATCTTTTACTAATATTAAATCTTCGTTTTCATCTACTGTCCAGCGATTTTCAGAAAGGTCTTCTTCATATTCAAAAGACATTGATGTGTATTTTTTTGAATTTATAATATATGGCATTACATGCTCTCTTTCGAATGGATCTTTTGCATTTAAATCGGCATCTAATAATGCAACTGACGAAGTTATTTGAATATCCAATCCATCTGGAAAAGTAGGTGGACTTACATTACACAAATAATCTTTGTTAGATTTATTAAATGCTCTAATACATTCATCAACTAGTATTGGATCTATTAAAGGACAGTCGCCTGTAATACGAACAATAACTTCAGCTTTATATTTTCTAATAACATCAGCGTATCTTTTAAGAACATCATTTTCACTACCGCATAAACAATCAAAACCTAAACTCTGAACATGCTCCACCAAAGGTGTATTATTTTTATCAGTTGAGGTAGCCAATACAATTTGATCTATCTCTTTTGAGAGATCTAATCTTTTTAATAATAACTCAATCATTGGAGTACCATTTATTTTCATCATTACTTTTTTTGGCAGCCTATTGGAACCCATTCGAGCTTGAACAATTGCAATTGTTTTCATGATTTTTTCCATAAAGAAGGATTAATTAAATCAATATCATTTGAACTGATATCAGGGAATTCACTAACTTGTTTTAGTTTATAAGATTGAACTATCTCTTCTAAGTGCTTAAGACTGTCTACTCCAACAATAATTCTATCAATTTCATCTATTGAAGAAACAAACGCAATGCAGGCATCAAGATTATTGATATTTTTTTCTTCAATCCAAGAATGCCATTTATTCCATATATTTTTCCATTTAGAAAAATTATTTGGAATGAGGTCTTTTTTCATCAATAGCAGTCCTTGCATAAATATTGATCTTACATGTATCTCAATCCCCATCTTTTTTAGTCTTTTATGCCAACCTGATTCCACCAAACTTCTATCAACAAGGTTTAATGGACATTGAATAATATCAACATCATATTTATCAGTTATTACTTCAATTTCATCTATTGAATAAACTGAAACGCCTATTTTTTTAACTATTCCTTTGTTCTTTAGTTCTCTCAAGCCTTTATATAAAGTTAATCCATGGACTCCTAGCAAGTCTTCTGGACTATGAAGTAATAATGCATGAATACTTTTTACATTTAATCTATTCAATGAATCTAAGACTGAAGACTCCAACCAGTCATATGGATTAATTTGATCGTAAGGAATTTTTGGAATCTTGGTAATAATCTTAAAACGATTAACATCTAAGCCCCCTAAGACCTTTTCACTTTCTCCATAGGAGGTGGCGGTATCAATATAATTAATATCTTTAGATAGTGAATAATCAAGAATCTTTTTTGCTTCTTCGGATCTTACTTGACCTAGAGAGTTTGCAATTCCATAATTAATACCGAATTGAGCTGTGCCTATCACTAACTTATTATTCACAAATACTTTTTTAAAGCATTGACTACGACTAACTGATCTTCATTAGATAAGGTAGGAAACATAGGGATACTAATAGCTTCTGAATAATATTTTTCGGCCTCTGGACAATGACCGCTTTTAAATCCTAGATTATTTTTATAATAAGGGTGAAGATATACTGGCATGTAGTGAAGATTGACCAAGATATTATCTTTTCTCAGCGATTCAAATATATCCTTATGAGAACTTTCAATCATAGAAAGGTTTAATCTAATGACATATAAATGGAATGACGAAAATGAGTCTTTAAATTGCTTTGGGATTTGTAGAGGTAACTCAGATAGTGATTCATTGTAAAAATTAGCAATGTCATGTCTTCTTTTAATATACTCATCCAATCTATTCATCTGACTTAAACCTAGTGCGCCTTGAATCTCTGTCATTCTATAGTTGTAACCAAGATCTATTTGCTCATAGTACCAAGGCCCATCCTCTTTCGACATCAAGTTACTATCTCTAGTAATACCATGAGACCTTAGAAGGCTAATTTTCTGTGCTAAATTTTCATTATTAGTTACGGCCATGCCGCCTTCACCAGTTGTAATTATTTTTACGGGGTGAAAGCTAAATACAGTTATATCACTATATTTACAGCACCCAATAGGGTTGTTAAGGTACTTACCACCAATTGCATGTGAAGCGTCCTCAATTATCTTAAATCCATACTTTTTACTTAGCTCAAATATTTCTGACATTTCGCATGATTGTCCTGTCATATGGACAGGAATTAAAACCTTTGGAAGACAGCCTTCTGTTTCAGCTAATTGAAGTTTCGATTTCAAATCAGAGATTGACATGTTGTAGCTTACGGGATCAATATCTACAAAATCAATAGAGGCATTGCAATAAAGAGCACAATTTGAACTTGCAGCAAAAGTATTGGCAGCCGTCCAGACTATGTCACCCCTTCCAACCTCTAAAGCCATGCAAGCTATATGCAAAGCACTAGTTGCACTATTCATTGCATATGCATAACTAACACCACAGTATGTGCTTATTGATTTTTCAAACTTAGGCAAAAGTGGACCTTGAGTAAGGAAGTCAGAATTGAGTACCTTTATAACCTCTTCAATATCCTCGCTTGTTATATCCTGTCTGCCGTATGGAATCACTGTTCACAAAACCCCAATTTTTTCTTTATTTTTTTCTAGCCAAGTATTTAATTCTTCAGGTGACATCCATTCATCATTTGTCTCACTGTCATATGTAAAGTCACTGTTAACTTTCTTTCCCGTTTTGATTCTATTTTTATCATCAGACCAATTATTAATAACAGGTAATATTTTATAATAATCATCATACTCATAAGTTGATGGTGCATCTTCTTCCCCAATCATTTGCTCATGTAGTTTTTCACCAGGCCTTATACCAACTATTTCATGCTTTGCATTAGGGGCAACGACCTTAGCCAATTCAATAACATTCATTGATGGTATCTTCTTGACATATATCTCTCCACCTACCATATCTTCAAAAGCTTTAATAACTAGGTCAACACCCTCTTCTAAAGTTATCATAAACCTTGTCATTCTAGGGTCTGTAATTGTTACAGAGCCTGAATCTTTTATCGAATTGAAAAAAGGAATCACCGAGCCCCTTGAGCCCATAACATTTCCATATCTAACTACTGCAAATCTTGAAGGATGCTCACCTGAATAAGCATTACCAGCAACAAATAGCTTATCTGAGGTTAACTTTGTTGCTCCGTATAAGTTAATAGGGCTGCTTGCTTTGTCAGTAGATAGAGCCACCACTCTTTTGACTCCCATGTCTATACAAGCATCGATGATATTCATAGCTCCCATAACATTAGTTTTTACGCATTCAAAAGGGTTGTACTCTGCTGTAGGCACTATTTTTGTAGCTGCTGCATGTACAACATAATCAACACCGGTCATTGCCCTATATAACCTGTCTTTATCTCTTACATCACCAATAAAAAACCTTACCCTGTCGTCACCTTGAAATTTCTTAGCCATTTCCCATTGCTTCATTTCATCTCTAGAAAAAATAATTACTTTTTTAGGATTATATTTTTCTAGGATAGTTGGGACAAAGACCCCGCCAAAAGATCCAGTTCCACCTGTAACTAAAATTACCTTATTATCAAACATATTTTTTATCCTTATTAATTTTGATGAGTTAAATACTCATCAATTTGTTTATCAGTGAACTCCGTAATGCAATCTCCAGCATAAAACCTACTATACCAATCATATGTTTTATCAAGTGTTTCATCTATATTCCAAACTGGCTTCCATCCAATATTCTCTATTGCTTTTGTGCTATCTAAAAGGAGTAAATTTGTTTCTTTATAAGGCTCGCCTTTCGTTAGCTCATAATCTACTTTTAGATCTTTTGTATCTTCAAAATATTTTATAATATCAATCACAGGTTTAACAGAATAATCATACGGACCAAAATTCCATGCACCATTAAAACTCTTACCATCGTTGAAGAGTTTTTCTGACAATTTTATATAACCCATGACCGAATCAAGAACATGCTGCCATGGCCTTACCCCATTAGGATTTCTAATTATTAATTTCTTATGCTCGAACGAGGATCTTACTATGTCAGGAATAATTCTATCGGAAGACCAGTCACCCCCTCCAATAACATTACCAGCCCTAGCAGATGCAACACCTCTACTGGCATCACCTTCTTTTGTAAAATAAGATTTAATATAGCTTTGGGTAATTATTTCAGCAGCTGCTTTACTTGAGCTATATGGATCATGTCCACCTAATTTGTCATCCTCTACATATCCAATTTTGCTATCTTGATTAAGGTAGCACTTGTCGGATGTGACTATTACTGAGGATCTTATATTTGTATTTTCTCTAATACATTCTAATATATTGAGTGTGCCCATTGTATTACTATTAAAGGTACTTCTTGGAAATTTATAAGACTCACCAACAAGGGGTTGAGCTGCAAGATGAAATACAATCTCAGGATTAACATCTTTTATAGCACTATTAAGAGAGCCATAATCCTCAATATTTAAATTTATATTATTTACTTTGTTATTTAAATCTAAGCTAGCATACATGCTTGGATTGGTTAAATCAGCTAGAGAAATACCTGTGACATTTGCGCCCAGTTTTAATAAAGTACTGCTCAACCAACTACCTTTAAATCCATTATGACCAGTTACAAGAACATTTTTATTTTTCCAAAATTTTACTAACTCCATGTTATCCAAGGTGCAGTAGAATTCGCTATAAGCTCTTCCAAGTGGTTTTTATCTCTAACAGTGTCCATGCATTGCCAAAAACCTTTATGGTGATATGCAAATAACTGACCTTCTTTTGATAAATTTTTAAGTGGTGACTGTTCAAAAATTGTTGAATCATTTTCAAGATAGCTAAACACGTCTTTACTTAATACAAAAAATCCAGCATTGATTAAGCCCTGATCCCCTTCAGGCTTCTCTTCGAAGCTGAGAACCTTATTATTTTCTATATTAACAGCACCAAACCTTCCAGGCGGAGTCGCAACAGTAACAGTTGCAATTTTTTTATGCGCTAAATGAAAGCTAATTGATTCGGCAATATCAATATCAGCGACACCATCCCCATAAGTAAAGCAAAAGTTATCTCCCTCTATATAATCTTGAACCCTCTTGAGTCTGCCTCCAGTCATAGAGTTAGCGCCAGTATCAATTAATTTTATATTCCATGGCTCAGCATCTTTTCTTAAATATTTTATGGAGTTATTGGCTATATCTATTTCAACGTCTGATGCATGTAAGAAATAGTTTTGAAAGTACTCTTTAATTAAATACCCTTTATATCCTAAACAAATAACAAAATCATTAATACCATGAGATGAGTAAATCTTCATTATGTGCCATAAAATTGGCATTCCGCCTATATCGACAAGTGGCTTGGGTTTTAGATGAGTTTCTTCACTTAATCTAGATCCAAATCCACCAGCTAGAATAACTGCCTGCATCTAATTCTCCTTGTTATAAAGTGCCTTATTATAGATTTCTTTAAAATTTAAAGCTATTTTTTTTGAATCGAAACTTTTCTTAGCAAAATTTCTTGCTTCTAATGATAAACTTTTATCTTCATTATTTTCTAAAGTCCAAATAATACCTTCTGCAAGGTCAGAAATATTTTTATAGTCTGCTAGGTATCCATTTTTTTTATGCCTAACTATATCTTGAACTCCTGTGTTATTAAATCCAACAACAGGTGTTCCACATGATAATGACTCGCTTGCAACTTGCCCAAAAGCTTCTTGAACAGATGGCACTACAGTAACATCAGCAGAGGAATACATAGCTGACAAGGCTCCACTATCATAATCTCCAATTTCACAAAAAATCTTACCGATATAGTGAGTATCGATATCTAAGTCATTTATTGATGGAGATTTCTCAGTAGCTCCAAAAACAACTAATGAAAAATTTTCTTTATACCTGTTGCTTACTAGCTTAAGAGCCTCAATAAGAATACCCATACCCTTTCTTTTATCTTTAGTAGAGTGGTTTGCTCCAAATAAAATAATCTTTTTATTTTTGGGTAAGTTATAAATATCTCTAGCAATTTTTTTATCGATTGGTTTAAACATATTTATATCAAGGGGCGGGAAAACAGTATAAGTTTCTTTGTTTTTAAAAACATTGGAATTAGTTAGCTGGCTATCCATCCATGAACTTATCGATATTATAGTAATGTTAAGGTTTATATAAGTTCTTCTTTTTATTGAGAGTAAGTAATTTGATATTAGGGAGATTCTTTTTCCAGAATATTCAGGAGTGTAATGAAAACCACCTGTAAATGGCCACATATCAAGAATAGACCACACTATTGGTTTATTAATTTTTTTTAATGATCTAAGAGATACAAAACCATTATTAATCCAATGAAGATGGACTAAGTCAGGATTTATTTTATTTATATCTTTAAGGATAAACTGAGCACTTATACCAGTTGAAAATTTTTCAGTTGGAAGCCCAAAAGGAATAAGAAGTAGTTTATCAATTTTAGAACTAATCTTTTGTAAATAAGTCTTACTAGTTGATTTTATTACCAAGTTTTTGTCACTTTCCTTTGATAAAACTAAGATACTTGAATCAACTCCAGCATCGATAAGGCCATCATGAAGCCTCATTACATATCTAGCAGCACCACCACTAACATCATTATATGTTACATGAAGAACCTTTAGCTTTTTCATAGAGAAGATTTAGACCCAACGAAGTCATGGTATGTATTCTCAATAGCTAAATTTAAACTAGGAGTGGCAAGATTTGAATGAAACTTTTCCATCAAACTTAATGACATTAAACCATTTGATGTAGTATTTTTTTCTTTTTTAATTTCAAAAATTAATTTTTTCTTGAAAAGATTTTCTAGCAAGTTAATTATCTCATTTATAGAAGTCTGATATGAAGAAAAATTAATAACATCAAAATTTTTACCTTGAGATAAATTGCCAACATCTAACATAAAATCACATAAATGCTCCATATAAACTAGATCTATAATTTTGGATGGATCACTCTTCAATAAAAAGTTTTTTGAATTTTTTAAAGAAATCATAATGGATGGTATTAAATGAAAAAGATTACTATCATTTTCTCCAAATACACTTCCAAGCCTTAAGGCTAATGACGGTATATTATAGTTCTTTGCGTAAGAGTATATTATTTGTTCACAACAAAGCTTTGATACCCCATATGCATTATTAGGATTTAGCAGCATGCTTTCGTCAAAAGGAATCGATTTGTTAGAATTATATACACTTGATGAAGAAGTAAAAAAAAATCTTTTAACTTTTTTATGTCTTATATTTTTAAGCACATTAACGGTGGAGTTAACATTAAATTTTATGGTTTTGGAGTAATCATGCTCTAACGGATTTGCATTAGATTTAGCAGCTAAGTGATAAACGTAATCAAAATCACTATCTTTTATTACTTCACTAAGAGAGTTAGAGTCTTCTAAGTCACATAAAAAATTTGTAACATTTGGATTGGGGCAAATATCAGGTATTTTTGTATTGTTAATAGACACTATTTCACAATTTTTAGCACTAAGCCTTCTTATAAGATTATTTCCTATGAAGCCTGAGCCGCCGGTCACTAAAATTTTTGATCCTTCTAAAATCATTTACTTTGGAAGAAGAATATTAGTCTCTTTAAATAAAGAATAGATATATTTAAAACCATCCTCTAAAGGTATGGGTTGCTTCATTTTCTTCGATGTTCTTTAAATAAAACATAACCTAGTAAAATTAGAATAAAGATAAGATTTGTAAAAAATACACCAAAAATTACAATCACTCTTTTATTTGGTGCGCTTTGGAACTCAGGAACAAATGGATAATCAATATAATTGACTAAGAAATCTTGACTAACTTCAGCAAACATTTTTTTTTGCATCTGTGATTTTAGCAACACATTTATAGTATTTTTAATATCATTTATACTAGTTCTTGCTAATTCTTTATTGAGATATCCTATTCTCTTATCAGCTTCGAGCTTTTCTTTTTGTCTAGCCATTACATTGAGTTCACTGATTATTAATTCCAAAAGTTCTTTGGTGTATTGTGGCGATTGATGAGTAACAGAGACTACCATAAAGTTTGTAAATTTATCTTTTGTAATTCCCACAGTAGAAGTTATATATTTTCTATATGACATATAGCTTGATGGAAGCTTAATCCACTCGTTGGTTTCGAAGTTATATGATTCAGAATTATATATAATTCTTTCGTTTTCACTATCATAACGGTCAACAGCCATAATGTTAGCCAATGTTCTATCAATACCAGCTAAATGTGTAAAAAATGTTCTTGATAATACTGTTTCCATAACAATATCTTCAGTTTTGGTTCCAGTAGATCCAAGACTTATGCCTGCCATTGAAGCAAGACCAGATAGGCCAGAGTTAAGAGATGTACTTGTGGCTTGAGAATCTGACACCTTAATTATTGCTCTTGCTGTGAACGATGGAGGAATGCTTAATGCATAGTTTATGAAAAAAATAGAACTTAGGACGCCAACTAATATAATTTTTAATTTTCTATCCCATAGAATATTAAAAAAATCTATAAGCTTTATCTCTTCTTTTACTTCCATATTAATATACCTTTTTTTGTAAAAACATAAGTCTTATAGATGATTATAGATTTTTATTAACTATAAACACAATCTATATTGGTACCCGGAGCCGGACTTGAACCGGCACGCTATTTCTAGCGAGGG
>TARA_B110000259_G_scaffold21342_2_pt1 | contig 36737 bp, 32 predicted proteins | sample TARA_B110000259 | Tara Oceans TARA_B110000259 (sample SAMEA4397649) | marine metagenome | biome: Polar Biome; feature: [SRF] surface water layer (ENVO:00010504); material: water (ENVO:00002006), including particulate matter (ENVO:01000060) such as... | depth 5 m | reverse complement strand
CAAACTATGTGCTGATGGAAAGGTGTTTGAACAAGACCATCGTGGCATTAAAGTTATACAATTGGCAACTGGTGATTTTCTCAAAATATTTCGTGTAAGAAACAGGTTTGGTGGGACTAGAGTTTATTCACACGCAAGAAGATTTTTCCGCAATGCCGCTAGATTAATTGACTTATCTATTCCGACGGTTGAAGTTAAAACACTCTACACTTTGCAAAAGAAAGGCCATGCCGCCGTTTTGTATCAGCCCTTAGCCGGGGTATCGATTCGTGATCTCGTGCAAGACGACTCCAAAAGAATGCTTCAAACCGCTCAAACCTTTGGTGCTTTTTTGGCAAGATTGCATGCAAAAGGCATTCACTTCCACTCTTTGCATACGGGGAATATTTTATTATTGCCGAATGATAATTTTGGTTTAATTGATATTTCAGATATGACAATTTACCCTTGGCGGCTCACTTGTTATTCGCGGTTAAGAAGCTTTAAACGGTTATGTAAGTATCAGGAAGATATGCGCGTGTTAGGTGGTGATTATTGGCAAGAGATGCTATCTGCCTATCTTAATGCAAGTCGTGTAAGCGAAACTTGTAGACAACACCTGTTAAGCTTTAAGCCTTTTTAGCTGAGACGACCTAAAGGTTTTATTGCTTTTCTAATTGCTTTAGAATTTGCTTAAAAACCACATTGATATGAAACTCAGCACGGACTCTTTTCTGCCCATAAGCCCCCATGATTGTTAATTGCTCTCTTTGTTGATGGGCTGTTATTATTGCTTGTGTCCAGTTGCTTTCATTATCCACAAGGTAGCCACTTTTTAAGTTTTCAACTACATAGCCATTAGCACCAGTGGAAGAAGAAATAACAGGTAGGCCAGCAGAAAGGTATTGCAATACTTTTAAAGCACATTTCCCTTTGGTCCAGTTATCTGGTGGCAGTGGCGCTAGACCGATATCAGCACTATTAATCTCCGCAGCTTCTGTAGCTTCTGTCCATGGGATATTATCAATGGGTAAGCAGTCACTCTGCAGATGAAAGTCAGCAACAATCTTTAGTCTCAAGTGAGGAATCGTTTTTGAAGCCACTTCGATGGCAGGCAATATGCTAGCAATATATTTTTTAGTAGAACGACTACCAATCCATACCAATACAAAATCTTTTGTGTAACGTTCAACTGGGCAGTTGTATTTTGCTGTGTTTAATGATGTTGGGATAACACTCGTATTGCTTTGGTACATTTTTGCTGTATCTGCCAAGTATTGATTGCCAGCAAAGACCTGGTCGCATTGGCTGGCAGTGGTAATAAAGCGAGACATTCTTGTTTCTGAATCGCGGCCATCGGTATTGCTAAAAATAGCATCATCCAATTCGAAAATCAGTTTTTTGGAAACTTTGCGTAATAACCAAAAAAGAGGCGTAGGAAATGTCTTACGTAGCAAAATGACAGTATCTACTTGGGTAGCTTGTAATAACGCTCTTAAAAAAGGAAACATACCACCAGAAATCGTTAGGTGAGTTGGGTGATAGCCAGACTGTTGGTAGAGCGGAAAATACTGCAAAGCACGGTAGCGCGTAGAGGATGCATTTTCCCCTTTAGATAAGAATAGGATATGCTTATGCATGACTACTTTTTAAAAACGATGTGAATCTCATCACCTTGTTTTTTGCATTTTGAAAGTAACACGTACGATTTTGCTAATAACCGTTTCCACCAAATGCGTTTAGAAGCTTTATTCGTGTTTTTTAATACATAATCCACACTATTCAAGACGATTTTTGGTGTTGAATTTGTTTTCATGCTAACCATTTCTAGATTGCTCGCTTTACCCATCTCTAAAAGATTTTTTTGAGAAAATAAGAATAAATGTCTTGGTACATCGTTGGCATACCAATTGGTATCAAATAATGCTCTTCCTAATGCTTCACTGTTAGGTGTTTTAATAACAAACAACCCATTTCGCTTAAGAAGCCTAGCCACTTCTACAAACAAGGCTTTCGGGTCAGGAACATGCTCAATCACATGGCTGAGGTTAACAACATCAAAGCTGGCATCTGCTAGTTTTGCCGAAAATAAATCACCATGAAAAACATCTAGATTAGATTTTTTACAAACAGCTATAGCGCATGCATTAAATTCGACCCCTTTTGTTTGCCAGCCTAGTTGTTGCATGCCGTGTAAAAAACGCCCGTTGCCGCAACCAATGTCGAGTAGCGCGCCATTCTTAACGAATGGAATTTCAAATACAGGGTTTTTAAAGATATTTATCAGAGGGGTAATGACATCAATAATGAAGTTGCTTGTTAAATGGGAATAGCCAAAACTCCTTTTGAGCATTGCCGCTCTAAACAGGCTAATTTTTTTTAATCTACTCTGTTCATCATAGACGCCATAATCCGTTGGATAGAATCCGCTAATTCGTTCCGCAGAGGGTAATGGGAATTGAAATACGAGTTCGCAATTGGTGCATTGGTTGTAGTCATAGCGTTCATGATGATTGAACATTAAATCTCTTCCACTAAAGCTAAAGTGAGTGGTGTGGTTGCAAATAGGGCAAGCTGTTGATTGTTGGTTCATGATTATCTTTCGAAACTATTGCTTCATTGTTTCTGGTAAATTGCACAGTATTTTTTCTTTTTTCTTGCGTAAAAACGTTTAACTTCCTTATATTCTGGTAGTGATTGCAAGAGCATTTTCTTCTTATGTTGATCATGCACCCCAAACTTAAATACCAGATAATCATATTGGTGTAGGTTATCGGTCCCAAGATTTATACTCCCAAAATGGTATACGCCTGATCCAATAAATGGCTCACCTGCATAATAGCGCATCCTAGAGTCTTCATAAAATACTCTTTGTTTATCATGGCGAGCTTTTACCCATGTAACCGCATCTTGTGTGTAGTTGTACCCATCTCCTTTTGAGAGTACATTTTTAACGATAGATAGGCACATGATGATAGTAACAATCGAAACAATTAATATTGTTCGTTTATTACTCTTCTCAGTAATCTCTTTGAATAAATAGCCTAAATATAATGCAGATACTATGAGTAGTATCAGTGTTAATGCAACAACATATCGACTAGATAAAACGAATACTTTAGTGATAATAAGTGCCATGTTTAGTAGGCAAATAATTGCTGTGGCTGCTAATACACGCTTAACATCGCTATTGATTAGATCTAATTTATTTTTAAGGTACATGCCAATTAATACAACACTGACTAAGCCTAAAGTAGTGAGGTTCTTTACTATTATTACGTATGCAAATGTAAGTAGTAACCCGGAAACTGCATATTCATCAAGGTAATGACCTAACACTTGATCTGACATGATGGCGGATTTATTCATTAAGTTTTGTGAAAATATTGACCATAAATCCATACTAAACACTTCTTGTAAGCGGCCAAAGTTTTTGATGCTAAGTGAGTCAACTGTATTAATAGCAATGAAAATAATCAACAAGCTTAGCAAGCTAATTGAATATGTTTTTATTAGGTTAATCACACGTTGTCTGTAATTAAGCTGACTATCAACAATGAAAACCAATGGTAGTAGTAGCAAGAAGGTAATGGCTTCAATCCTAAAAAGAACAGCTATGATTGCAGTAACTTGCCATAGTAGTGCATCTGAGATTTTTTTCTGTTGATAGAATCTTATAAAAAATACCAGGCTAGTTAGGTAGAACGCCCAAAATCCTTCATCACGCATTAGCATTTCAAGCACATCGCCGACGATGTATAAGTTGCCAAATAAGAGTAATGCCCCTGCAAATAAAGCTAAGTTTTTACCACCTGCAAGCTGGATTATTTTAAGGAAGGAAGCTGTCGCTACTCCAAAAAACACCATGTTCAATAGTTGCGCAGAAAGATGAACATTGAAGGTGGTCAGCTTGCTCACCATGCCTATACATAAAGCATAGAATGGCCAATTAAATATTTGATAAGCTCCTCGGATGTCACCAATGACGATGTGTTTGGCGGCTTCTAAATAAAGTACGCTGTCAGGATTAATCCATCCGTGTTGGATAGCTTGCATTTGTGCTGCCAGTACGATAGACGCTGCAACAATAAACCAAAATAAATGCTTAGGGTTAGTCTGTTCAATCGCTGTTAGAATTTTTATCATAGGTCGATTTTATTTATTACGTCTGAAGATGTGATGTTGTTTAAGCAAGCCATGTGGGCTTCAGCTTTTAATGGGCACTCTCTTTTAAAACATGGACTGCACGCTAACGCTAAATACGCTATCACAGCATCAGGGTGCATGGGTGGTGTGTGATGGGGATTGCTAGAACCGAATATGGCGATGAGTTTTTTATTTAATGCAGCGGCAATATGCATGAGACCAGAATCGTTACTGATAATAGTGGTACATAGCGACATGATGTCAATAGCATCACCTAAATTCGTTTTCCCACCTAAGTTAATACACTTTGATTGCGTTAGCTTATGAATTTCATCTGTGATTGGAATATCTTTGTCTGAGCCAAATAACAAGACTTGCCAACCTTGATCTAGTGCTGCATTGGCTACTTCAGCATAGTGTGTTCTTGGCCAGCGTTTAGCTTCACCATATTCAGCCCCTGGGCATAAGCCAAGCACCTTGTCATTTGGAAGGGATATGCCGAGCTTATTCAGTGCTAATTTTGCATTGGCACTGTCAGCAATTAACGTGGGTTGTGGTATGGCTGGCAAGATTTGGTCTTTATTTAGTCCTAGTGCAACAAACCTTTCCACTGTTTTAGGAAGCGCTGCTTTATCTAGTGGGCGAATATCATTTAATAAACCATAACGCATTTCGCCTAAAAATCCAGTACGCTTTGGAATGCCAGCAGCCAATGGCAAGATGGCTGATTTTAATGAATTAATCAGTGAAATAGACTGCGTGTATTGTTTATTTTTTAAGCTGCGACCAAATCGAATGCGCTCAATTAATCCTAATTGACCATGCTTGAATGGCAAGGCAATTTTTTCGGATATTTCTGGCATGCGGCTTAATAAGGGGAGTGTCCATGCGGGTGCTGCGACATCAATTTGGACGGATGGATTTTGTTTTTTAAGGTATTGAAATAAGCTGTGCGCCATCACCATGTCGCCTATCCAAGAAGGCCCCATAATTAGAATTTTTTTGGATGACATTAGTAGTTAGGTATTGAGTTTTTGAATGATATTAGTAGTGCTGCGGCCTTCAACTAAATCAATTAACGCGATTTCTCCGCCCCAGGACTCAACCTCTTTACCACCAACTACTTGATCAACCATGTAATCACTGCCTTTAGCAATCACATCGGGCTTGATGGCGTTAATGAGCTGAAGCGGCGTGTCTTCATCAAATAAAATCACAGCATCGACTGATTCTAATGCCGCCAACACGCGGGCACGATCGCCTTGGTTCACTACTGGTCTGGTTGGTCCTTTGATGGCACTCACTGATCGGTCGGTATTAAGGCCTAATATTAGTTTGTCACCACGTTTTTTAGCCGCTTCTAAGTAAGTCACATGCCCAGCATGGAGTAAATCAAAACAGCCGTTTGTAAACACAACTTTTTGGTTTGTTTTTTTCCAACCATCTACTTTGCCTATCAGCTGGTTTAAGTCACAGACTTTATGTGCTTGTGTGCTGCTTTGGAGGCGCGCGAGAGTTTCTATCAATTCTTCGCGCGTAATAGGAATGGTACCGACTTTGCCAACAACAATGCCAGCAGCCAGGTTGGCCAGCTGTAAGCTTTCTATTGGAGAAAGTGCATGAATTAAACCTGCTGCCAATGTTGCAATCACCGTATCACCTGCACCAGAAACATCAAATACCTTTTGTGCAGTAGCATCAATTTGGTGAGTGGTATCGTCAACGAGTGTGATACCTTCTTCACCACGTGTGACGGCCAAAAAGTCTAATGCCAAACTTTCTTTGAGTGCAGCCGCCTTGTTAATTAAGTCGGCATCATCTGGGTGCGTTCCACATACCTCTGCTGTTTCTTTTTTGTTTGGTGTGAGTGCGGTTGCCCCTTTGTATTTCGTATAGTCTCTGCCTTTTGGGTCGACTAATACAGGGATAGATTGTTTTTTACATGCACTGATAATCTGTTGACAAACAGTATCGTTGAGTAAGCCTTTGGCATAGTCTGACAAAATCACAATGCTTGGTTGGCGTGCAAGTTCTGTTGTAACAGCTTCTAGCACTTGGCAAACTTCTTCATCGTTAAAAGCAGCTGAGCTTTCTTGGTCCAGCCTCAACATTTGTTGATGGCCACCTAAGATTCTTGTTTTTGCAATGGTAGGGCGATGCTTGGTATTGATAATAGCACTTGTATCTACACCAATTGCTGAGATGCGTCTCTTTAAACTATCGCCTTCGGCATCATTGCCGACGCAACCAATAATATGCGTTTTGATGCCTAACAATGCTAAATTGGCTGCTACATTAGCCGCACCGCCGGCACGCTCATTTTGCTCATTCAGTAGAACAACAGGGACAGGCGCCTCTGGTGAGATGCGATCAACATTGCCGATTAAGTAGCGATCTAACATAACATCACCAATCACAAGGGCATGCTGGGCTTGGCCACCAAAAGTTTTAACGGTATTGAATAGTTTGTCTGACATTGTGATTAATTAATCTGACTCTAAAATTTCACATAAACAATGACCAACAAAGATATGTGCTTCTTGGATGCGTGCGGTTACATTCGATGGCATGACTAGATTATGGTCACAAATGGTGGTTAGCTTGCCACCAGTGCCGCCAGTGAAGCCGACTGTAGTAGCGCCAATTTCTTTGGCTGCTTGCATTGCACTTACCACGTTAGCACTGTTGCCGGATGTGGTGATGCCAATGACTAAATCCTTGTCTGTGCAAAGGGCTTCTATTTGTCTCGCGAAAATATAATCGTAACCATAATCGTTGCCGACTGAGGTTAAGATTGAAGTGTCTGTTGTGAGCGCAATAGCAGGCATACCTTTGCGCTCTTTTTTAAAGCGCCCAACAATTTCTGCCGCAATATGTTGGCTGTCTGCCGCACTGCCACCGTTACCCATCAGCAAGATTTTTCCACCTGCTTTGATGCTGTTTTGCATTGCAATACCAACAGCGCTAATTTGTGGAAAAAGCGGCTCAAGTGCATCAAACATGAGCGCATGTGCCGCATGTTCGCTTTTAATGTAGTCGACATAGTCCATTAGCAGTATTGATCCTCTTGCATTAAATAGTTTTGCACGTAGTCTTTAACACCTTCTTCTAGGCTATAAAATGCTTGGGTATAACCGACGTCACGCAATTTTTGCATCGTGGCTTCGGTAAAGTATTGGTATTTACCTTGTAAGTCTTTAGGCATATCAATATAGGTAATATCAGGCTCACGATTCATGCTCTTCATGACGTTTGTTGCTAAGTCTTTAAAGCTGCGTGCGGAGCCAGTGCCAATGTTGTAAATGCCATTAGCAGTTGGCTTGCCATTAACCGCTGTTGTGTAAAAATGAGCCAATACCGCTGCCGCATCTTTGACGTAAACAAAGTCGCGCATTTGCATGCCATCTTCAATGTCTGCTTTTGTGCCTTTGAATAACTTCATTGTCCCAGTTTCACTAAACTGATTGAAGGTATGAAAAGCCACACTCGCCATGCGTTCCTTGTGATATTCATTTGGACCGTAAACATTAAAGAATTTAAAGCCAGCCCAGCTAGGCGGACATGGCTTGTTGTCGGCGACTTGCTTTAATACCCATTGGTCAAAAAAGTGTTTTGAGTAACCATAGCCATTTAATGGTCTTAGTTTGTCAATAGACGCATCATCGTAACCTTGGTTGCCATCACCGTAAGTGGCGGCAGAACTGGCATAGAAAAATGGCACAGCATTTTCTGCACACCAGCCCCATAAGTATTGTGAGTATTGGATATTCGAATCGACCAGTTTGTTGAAGTCACGCTCAGTGGTAGCGCTAATGGCGCCCAAGTGAATAACTGCAGTCACTTCTTCATTGCCATCTAGCCAATCAAACAACTGCTCTTTATCAAGGTAAGTGTCGTACTTGCGGTGAACTAGATTTTGCCATTGCGTTTCATGCATCATGTCATCAACAATGACAAGGTCTTCTTGATTGTATTTGGTATTAAGGTGCCAGGCAATCATCGAGCCTATCATGCCTGCGCCGCCGGTAATTACTACCATAGTCTTACAATCATAAAGAAGCCTTAATTAACAATAAAATAGTTCAATAGCGAGATTATACCGCTTATTGTTTTGCGCCTAAAGCTTTTGCATGTAAGGCAGTCATTTTTGCAGCTTCTTTAGCCGCTTCATTATCCCAATCTGCAGACACCCAGCCTTGTAGATTTTCTAATGCAATGTCTGTCATGGCACGTATCCAAGCTTCACTTTCATTCAAAGCAGGAATGTAGTTGTAGTCGCCTCCACCATGGCTTTGGAAGATGCCTTTTCCTTCCATGGCAATCTCTTCTAGCGTTTCCAGACAATCGCTACTAAAACCAGGGCAAATCACATCAATACGTTTAGTTTTTGCTTTGCCTAATGTTTTTAATGTACTGGCAAGGTAAGGCTTTAACCACTCTTGTTTGCCAAAACGAGACTGAAATGCAATTTGATACTGGTCTTTATCTAAGTCTAAAGCTTCTGCGAGTAAACGGCCTGTTTTATGGCACTCACAATGATACATATCACCTTTCATTAAATGAAACTTCGGTACGCCGTGGAAACTCATAATGAGTTGCTCAGGCTTGCCATTCACTTGCCAAAACTGATGAATATTTGCAGCAAGCGCTTGGATATAAGCAGGGTGGTCATGGTAGTGCTTGATGGTTCTAATCGCAGGGACATTCCGCATTTTAAGTAGTGTTTTCCAAACAGCATCTAAACTTGCAGCAGTGCTACTTGCTGCGTATTGCGGATACAGTGGAAAGACTAAAATCTTATTGCAATGCTGCGCTTTAAGTTTTTCAATCGCACTTTGCATACTCGGATTGCCATAACTCATCCCTAATTCGATAGCAAAAGGCGACTTCACTTTTTGACCAAGGTAGCCACGTAGTAGGTTTGTTTGTCTTTCTGCATGTACGAGTAAAGGTGAACCTTCCTTCATCCAAACTTGGGCGTATTTTTCCGCAGACTTTTTAGGACGAAACACTAAAATAATGCAGTTAAGTATCCACCACCAAATAAAGCGTGGAATTTCAACAACACGTTTGTCCATTAAAAATTGCTTTAAATATGGGCGTACTGCTTTTGCAGTTGGCGCATCTGGCGTGCCCAAATTGGCAAGTAGAATACCTACTTTTAATTGGTCGCCGTGTTTGTATTCTGGTTCAGGATTGTAGTAAGTCATAGAGGTTGTGGGCAATCATTGATTTTAATAAAGATTAGCTGTTAGACAGCGCATTGGATAAAAGTTTAGCGGTGATATCCACAATGGGAATAACACGCTCGTAAGCCATCCGTGTTGGGCCAATTACCCCCAATGTACCAACGACCTGACCATCTACTTGATAAGGAGATGTTACCATGCTGCACTCATCTAAAGGACTATAGCCACTTTCGCCACCAATAAAGATTTGTACGCCTTCAGCTTTTTGGCTGTTGTCTAATAACTGCATCAGCGAAGAGCGTTGTTCAAATACATCAAATAGTTTGCGTAAAGTAATGACATTGGTTGCCAATTCATCCACATTGAGTAAATTCCGCTCCCCAGCAATAATCACATCTTCTTCTTTGTTTTTAGATTGGCTTGGGTTTGGTTCCTCTAGCGCAGCAGTCATTAAATGACTAATGTCAGCTTGCATCTTTTTAAGGTCGCCATGTAGCTTATGACGTGCTTGCTCAAACGTTTGGCCTGAATAATGAGCATTAAAATAATTACCGGCCTCTGTTAGGCTGGATGCCGAATAAGGCGTATCACTCAAGATGATGCGATTCTGTACGCTACCATCGGTGGAAACGATAATCAGCAAAATGCGTTTGTCTGACAACGGCATAAATTCCAAATGTTTAAATACCAATGCTTTGCGTTTTGGAATGAGGATCATGCCTGCAAACTGGGTTAGCTCAGAAAGGATATCGGCTGCCGTTGTAATGAGTTCACTTTGATCAGTTGAGCTTAACGTGCTTTCCAATTGTTTGATTTGTTTCGACTCTAGTGGCTGCATACTCAACAGCGAGTCAACAAAAAAGCGGTAACCTTGCTGGGTTGGAATGCGCCCAGCAGAGGTGTGAGGGCTAGAGACGAAGCCGAGTGCTTCTAAATCACTCATAATATTACGAATGGTCGCTGGACTTAACCCTAAGCCAGAGTGTTGTAAAAGCGCTTTAGAGCCCATAGGCTGACCATCAGTCACGTAATGTTCAACTAAGGTTTTTAGGAGTATTTGTGCGCGTTCGTCCAACTTGTTTATTCAATCATTTAGTTTTGAATTACCATTTTGCCTGATTTAGTGCGCAGTTGCTACTGGTTGTAATTGCTTATCTGTGATTAAATTCTGACATGCAAACAGAATTCAACACCATTGCGATTATTGGCAAGTTTATGCGAGAGTCCGCCGTGCAGTTAATGCGTAAAGACTTGATCGACTTGGCGCAGCATTTGAAAGTCAAAAATATTGATGTGCTATTCGAAAGCAATACTGCGGGCCATGCAAAGATTGAAGGGTTTAAAACCATGCCACTTGATGCGCTAGGTCAAAAAGCTGACCTAGTCATTGTGATGGGTGGTGATGGCACCATGCTGAGTGCCGCACGTGCGCTTAAAAACAGTGGTATCCCATTAGTTGGTATTAACCGTGGGCACTTTGGCTTCCTAACCGACTTACGTGCTGAAGAGATGTTGGAATCTATTGATGCGATTTTAGCAGGTGAACATCAAACCGAATCGCGGATGATACTGAATGCGAGTGTGATTCGAGATGGTAAAACGATTTTTGAAAACCATGCGTTCAATGACATCGTCCTCAAAAGCGGTTTACGTCTAATTGAATTAGAAGTGACGATAGATGGCAAGTTTATTCATAAACAGCGTGCAGATGGTTTGATTTTAAGCACGCCAACAGGTACGACTGCTTATTCATTATCAGCAGGCGGCCCAATATTGCACCCAGATGTAGAGGCGATTGCCTTAGTGCCGATTTGTCCGCACACCTTAAGTAACCGACCATTGGCAGTGAATAGCAATGCGAAGATAGAAATTGCAGTGGTACAGGTAGATCATGCAACGATTAGCTTTGATGGACAGTCGCAGCTGGATTTGTTGCAAGGGGATTGCATTAAAATAGCGCGCGCGGAGGAAGGTGTGACGTTATTGCATCCTAGTGATTATTGTTATTATGAGATGTTACGAAACAAACTCCATTGGGGCTAATTATTCAACATTTATTACTTACAATTACGGCCTTGGTTAAGGCCTGCCATGCTAGCGTACTGTCTGCGCCTTACCCGCTGTACTTGTAAGCACTAAATGCCGAATATTATGTACTTTGACTTACAATAATAGAAAAAACTGAATCACTAATTATGCTACAAGCCTTATCCATCCGAAATTTTGTCATTGTTGAACAACTAGACCTAGAGTTTAGCCAAGGCTATACCACGCTCACTGGTGAAACCGGTGCGGGTAAGTCTATCTTGATTGATGCTCTTTCATTAGCACTCGGTGCGCGTAATGAAGGTGAAGTGATTCGCAATGGTTGTGATAAGGCGGATATTAGCGTGACCGTTGGCATTCAGAACAATCTAGGTGCGCAAGCATGGTTAGATGAGAATGAAATTGAGGTAGATGATGATTTGATCCTGCGCCGCGTGATTTATAGCGATGGCCGTAGTCGTGGTTTTATTAATGGTGCGGCAGCGACGGTTGGTCAGTTGAGAGCGCTGGGTGAATTCTTAGTTGATATCTATAGTCAGAATGCACATCATTCATTATTGAATGTGAATACACAGCGGAAAATTTTAGACGCTTTCTCTGGCAGTAACGCATTGGCCAAACAAGTTGCTGAGCAATATAAAGCATGGCATGCACTGCATGTGCAACAAGCTGGGATTGAAAAGAATGCAGCAGCTTATGCAGATGAGTTGGCCGAGTTGCGTGATAAAACACGTGAATTAACACAACTGGGTTTTGCCGCAGACGAATGGGAAGATCTGCAGGTAGAGCATAGCCGTTTAGCCAACAGTGCAGAGTTGATTGCAGGAGTTGAAGAAAGCTTGCATCTGATTAGCGAAGGCGAGCTAGATGCTTTATCGATGGTGAGCCAAGCACAGCAAAAACTATCGGATTTAGTTGAGTTAGATAGTGCGTTAAAAGAAGCATCCGAAACGATTGATTCTGCCGTGATTCAATTGCAAGAAACCGCTCGTAGTTTAAGCCGCTATTTGCAGCGAGAGGATATTGATCCAGCGCGACTATCAGAAGTTGAGAGCCGTATCCAAGCCGTGCATGGCATGGCACGTAAATATCGCGCACAACCAGATGAGTTACCTGAATTACTTAGCACATGGGAAACGCGTATGACTGAACTAGAGTCGTTTGCCAATGATGGCGAGCTAGCGAAGCAAGTCGAAGCGGCACTAGCGACTTATATGCAATCAGCTAACACCTTAAGTGAAGCACGCAAAATATCGGCTCAAGACTTAAGCGCCAAAATTAGTGAAGAAATGCAGCGTTTATCACTCAGCGGCGGTCAGCTCAAAGTCGCGTTAGAGCCATGTGAACAATCTGCTAATGGCTTAGAGCAAGTGGCTTTCTTAGTTGCAGGGCACGCAGGTGTCGAGCCGCGACCACTCAACAAAGTCGCATCGGGTGGTGAGTTGTCACGGATTAGTTTAGCGCTACATGTCACCACAGCCGCACAAGGTAGCGTGCCATGTATGATTTTTGATGAAGTCGATGTCGGTATTGGCGGTGGTGTTGCCGAAGTCGTTGGAAAATTACTCAAACAACTAGGTGAGAATCGCCAAGTATTAGTCATTACCCACTTAGCGCAAGTCGCTGCGCAAGCTGCACAGCATTTACAAGTCAGCAAAACCCAAATAGACAACACAACACTGAGTCATATTCAGCAGTTAAGTGATGAAGAGCGTGTTGAAGAAATTGCTAGAATGTCTGGTGGTTTGGAGATTACAGATGCTACTAGGAAGCATGCTGAAGAGATGCTGGGCTTGCTTAATTAATTTGTATCTAACAGTGTTTTCTGTGCGGGAAAAGCACTTCTATATTTAGCAATGTGCGTCTATGCGGATAGTGAGGTTTTTGCGTAGTGGTGCCTCCAACATGGAACTGCTTGCCCAGCCACCTATCTAAACATCGAACTGATTTTGTAGATATTGGATCATACCTGAACATAAATAACACAGCTAGCAATATGAATGTTCTTTGAAGGTAAATATAATAATTGTTAATGCTATTTTTTTTAAATAAAACAGTAATATTAGTTATAGATACTAATTATTGCTCATTCAATTAATAATGGCCCACCATCATGGAAAGTTAAATGTTCTTTTGGGGTGGTTTTTGCAGTGAACCCTCTTGCTTGTAGTGGTGTAAATTTCATTAAAATTTTTGCATTTTTAGTTTACTCTACCCATATAAATTTTAATTAAGCTAATAATTAACCTAGATTGCTTTTGGGTTTATTTCTTATCCAACCGATCTCCAAGCTCACCAATATAAGCTGATAAGCTAGTGCCAGACTCTTCCACAACACCTTTAAGCACTGTTTGAATCTCAGATAGCCGTGTCTCAACTTTTTCATGAACTTCTGACCCGTGCGCTTTAAGTGCTTGCAGTTCGGATTCTAAATAAGTGCGTAATTCAGTAAATCGTGAAGCCTCTGCTTCGTTGGCGAGCTTACGTTGGTCTTCTACTTCTTTATTCAGCTTTCTTCTAATCACCAGTGTTGATGATTGCATATATACAACAAATCCGAGGAAGAGTAATGCTAACAAGCCTGTTACTGCTAGCAAGATAAGGCCAAGCGGTGCTTCGACATTGCCAAACAATAAAGATAGTGACACAGGTGCTATGATGGCTTGCCAGTTGATGGCAGCAAAAATCACTAACGCAACTAGTGCAATCAGTGAAATAAAGTTGATAATTCTCATGATTTTTTGCTCCTTTTTTTAGTAAAGCGGCTTCTATTTAACGATGATTCTACTTCGCTATAGCTTTATTTCACTAAACTAGCTGCTTCAATCGCCACTTTATAAACCTTTGCTTCTTCTGGCGTACCAATTCGCACCTCAACACCGACTTGTCCGCGCTTACCTGCTTCAATGATGCCGCGAATGGGTAAAGGGTTGCTTTGTGAGATGGCGCGACCTGTTTGGGCATCGTATTTAATAACGCGTATTTTAACGTTTTCAATGGCGATTGCCGTACTATTTTCTACCACTGCAAACAAGTTACCTCGATTGTCAGCGACAACGCCAGATCTCAAATATTTGTTTGGGTTGCGTGGGAAATCAATACGCATAGCACGTGCCGCCGCGTCTTTTCCGATATCGGAATTTGAACTTGCCGCCACTTGGTAATGTTGTAAGGCAAGGTTGGTGTCACCGCGACTTTCAGCAAGCTGACCTAATAAAGCGTGGCCTGGCGCGGTTGGAAGTAGCTCGTTAGCGCGTTTTAAGTAAGGCTCTGCTTCTTTCTTTTTGCCTGTATTAAACAGTGCAATACCGCTATGTAAGTGTGGTTTGAAATAGTTGGGCTGTAAACTAATGGCTTTTTTATAGTAGCTAAGCGCTGCTGGTGCTTTCTCTTGTGTAAAGGCAACGTCACCGAGTAACTCATGAAAACGCGCTTCGCGTGGTTCAGCCGCAATGGCTTTTTTTGCTAGCTTGCTTGCGGTGGCTGTATCGCCTTTCTTCAATGCGGCAACGCCTTCGTCATAAGCGATGTAGGCGCTCTTGGTTGCTTTGAGGTGTTTTACTTTTTTGGCATAAGTCTCTTTACCCATTTCACCGCCTGCACCAATTTTCGCTAAGGTGACTTTGTTGGCTGCTACCCGTTCTGGTGATGGTGGATGGCTGGCAAACAGACCTGAAATAAAATCACTTTTACGGTCTTTACTCAGCCGAACAAAGGTTTCTTGTAGGGTGACAGCAGCAGCAGGATCGTAGCCCGCTTTTTTCATGTACTGCATGCCGTATAAGTCAGATTCGCTTTCTGCATCACGACCATACTTGCTAGAAAGCAGTTGTGCACCGAGTTGTGAGCCGCCAACAATGAGGTTGCCATAGTCAGAGTTTTGCGCACCAATGCCAACGGCAATCATGCCGCCTTGTATGAAAATGCCACGTTCCATGCTTTTTGCACCGTGGCGCGCCGCAGCGTGAACAATCTCATGCCCCATGACGGCCGCAAGCTCTGCTTCGCTGTTTAACTCGTAAAGTAAGCCTCGGTTGAAAGCAATCTTACCGCCTGGCATCGCCCAGGCATTAGGTGTAGAGTCGTTAATCACAACGAACTCATAAGGCAATCCAGGACGGTCAGATGCCTTGGCTAGACGGTTGCCAATGCCTTGCACATAAATGGTGAGTTCAGGGTCGATAATATAATCACCGCCTTGAGACTGGCGCGCTGGGGAGTAATTCTGTGAGCCAATTGAAATTTCCTTCTCTTGAGAAACAAACTGAAACTCTCTCTTTTTGGTAACAGGATTGATGCCACATGCCGAGATGGCGAGTGAGAATGCGAGGATTAAGGGGAGGGGGAAATAACGATTAATAGGTTGTTTTTTAATCGACAAGCTTGCCATTAGCTACTGCTCCTAATAATTGGATTAATGCAACTATCTTGATAGTTAGCGTTGAACGCTTTAGCATGACTTACTAGTGTCACTTACTTAATGTCACCTATGCACAGTTTGCGCAAACGCCATAAATCATCAATGAGTGTTCTTGCATTTTAAAGCCGCGTGATTCCGCTGCTTCTTGCTGCCGACGTTCTATTTCTTCATCATAAAACTCTTCAACCGTGCCACATTTGACGCAAACAATATGATCGTGATGGTCGCCTTGATTGAGTTCGAAAACAGCTTTACCACTTTCGAAATGGTGGCGAATTAATAGTCCCGCATCTTCAAACTGTGTGAGTACGCGGTATACGGTAGCAAGACCAACGTCATCACCTGCGTTGAGTAGTACTTTATAGACATCTTCAGCAGAAAGATGGCGGTCGTCACTCTTTTCAAATAGCTCTAATATTTTTAATCTTGGTAATGTAGCTTTTAACCCAGCGTTTCTTAAATCTTTTTGATCGTGCATAGTTTCAACTCATTTCTCAAAATTTTTGGTTTTAGGCTTATCACCATCGTGGTATATTAACGAGAATTCTCACGTCTGTCTGCTTTAACGTAAAACTATGCTAAATTTTCAAAAAAATCTTATATTATTCATGGCGATTATTATTGCTGGATGCAGTTCTAGCATGCCAACCATTACGCCATATAAAATGGATATACAGCAAGGTAATGTAGTTACATCGGAGATGTTACTCAAGTTACGCCCAGGCATGACTAAATCACAAGTGCAATACATTATGGGCACGCCATTATTGGTCGACAGCTTTCATTCAGATAGATGGGATTATTTCTATCAATTCCGTAAGCAAGGGAAAGTCATTAATCAGCATCGTGTGATTTTAGATTTTGAGGGTGAATTATTAGCGCGTGTGCGTGGAGATGTTGTACCTAAAGGGGTTGATATTGATGCGTTGATGGCGGAAGGAAAAACAAGCACTAGCGAAACTAAATCTGTGGAATCTGCAGAAACTGAGCCTGTCATTGAAGTGATAGAAGAGCCAGTTATTGCAACTAAAGCTATAACAGATACTAGCTTGGAAGCGGTGGCGGAACAAGAGAAAGCATCAGTAACCTCTGAGCCAATGAAGGATGAGTTGCTTGATCCGGTTCCAGAATCTGTCGTTGAAGGCGTTGCGCCACTACCTGAAGTAGTCGATGCTGCTGGTAGCGAGCAAGCCGTAGCTAAGCAGAAAGCGATGCAAGATGAGCTAGCAGTGAAAGAGGCGTTAGTAAAACCACCTGTGGTTGAAGCAGCCAAGCTTGAAGCAGTCAAACTTGAAGAAATGAAGGTGTTAGCGCCTCCGGAGAGTGAAGCGGTATTGCAAAAAGTGCATGATCCAGTTAAGAAGCGTGTGAAGATCCCAGTACCACCTGTGATGGGGCCAGTGGCAAAAAAAGTAAAACCAACACCGACTCCAGTTAAGGCATTGTCATTGGCTGAGCCTGTGGCAAAAACACCTAAGCCTGTAGTAAAAGCATCTGAGGTGCTTAGAGAGAAGCCTGTTGCTCGAGTGCCAAGTACAGTTGAAGCGCCAAATGCTGCAAAAGAATTGCCAACACGAATACCAGGCAGCATCACTTCAGAGCGTAGAGCAGTGCTTAGACTGGACAGACAATTAGATGCTGGCCGAGCAGCGCAAGCAGTGCCGGTAGTAGAAACATTGCCAGCAGTTGAGTCTGAAGTAAGCTCTAAAGCCAGTGAAGTGCCGTCAAAACTTGAACCAAGTGCTGATTCAGTTCCAAATCAAGAAGAGCTAGGTTTTTTTGAACGTGCATTAGAAAAAATAGGCTTCTAATTGAGACTGAATTTGATGGATATTAAAAGAATAAATAAAGCATGAAAACAAAAGTAGTCATTACAGGCGTCTCTGGGCGTATGGGGGTAGCCCTGTTAGAAGGTGTTTTTGCGGATGATGCATTAACACTACATGCAGCAATCGATCGTTCAGGCAGTGCTTTACTAGGACAAGATGCTGGCGCACAATTTGGATTAACATCTGGTGTGAAAGTCACTAGCGACTTGGCAGTTGCATTAACAGGTGCCGATGTGTTGATTGACTTCACTAGACCTGAGGCGGCAATGCAGTATTTGGCCGCCTGTAAGCAAGCTGGTGTTCAGATGGTGATTGGGACAACAGGATTTTCTGAAGCAGAAAAAACGCAAATAGAAGAGGCGGCGAAAAAAAATGCCGTTGTATTTGCGCCAAATATGAGTGTCGGTGTGACTTTGCTGATTAACTTGGTTGAGCAAGCTGCTAAAGTGCTTAATGAAGGTTACGATATTGAGGTGGTGGAAATGCATCACCGACATAAAGTGGATGCACCTTCTGGAACTGCATTAAGATTAGGTGAAGCTGCCGCGCAGGGTTTGGATCAAGATTTAAAAGACTGCGCAGTTTATGCACGTGAAGGCGTAACCGGTGAGCGCGAAGCTGGAAAAATTGGATTTGCGACATTACGCGGTGGCGATGTTGTTGGAGACCATACAGTAATTTACGCTGGGACTGGTGAGCGAGTAGAAATTACACATAAGGCTAGCAGCCGTGCAACCTTCGCGTTAGGAGCGCTAAGAGCGGCTAAATTCCTATCAGGCAAGCAAGCAGGTCTTTTCGATATGCAGGATGTATTAGGCTTTAAATAGGCTTGGATTTAAATAAGGTGGGAGTGCGACTATTTTTTTAATGCAAAAGCCAGCACATTTTTTCCTTACACTGTTTGCGGTGTTCCTCATTTTCTTTATTTGGTCTGCTGTTAATCCATTTGATCGATTGACATGGTTTTTAGAATTAGCACCAACCCTCATTGCATTACCAGTTCTTTTTCTTAGTTATAAAAAAGTTTCTACTCACACCATTGCTTTATAGTTTGATTTTAGTGCATGCCATTATTCTCGTTATCGGTGGTCATTACACTTATGCAGAAGTTCCTGCATTTAATTGGTTGCGGGACACTTTTGATTTAAGCCGAAATTATTACGATCGCTTAGGCTATTTTGCGCAAGGTTTTATCCCAGCCATGATTGCCCGTGAGATTTTGCTTCGTAAGCAGGTGTTGAAGCAGGGCGCCTGGTTATTTTTTATTGTTTCTTGTATTTGTTTAAGCATCAGCGCCTGTCACGAATTGATTGAATGGTGAGTGGCGATTGTGTCTGGTACAGCAGCAGAGGATTTTCTTGGCACGCAGAGCGATATTTGGGATACGCAGTGGGATATGTTTGTGCCTTTAATTGGTGCAATATGAGTGCAAATAACATTGAAAAATTGACATAATCAACAGCTCTATATGCTTGAAAGAAAAGTCTAACCCCGCTATAATTCGTCAATTCTTGAAACGGGAAGAGTATATTTACTTTTCCCGTTTTGCATGTCTAGCGCTAGCATTGTTGACTTAGTGCTGCAAAATGCGCGAAAAACGAAACTGAAAAAAATGAAGGAGCCACAATTGCCGCAAACGCGCCCTGTAGAAACAACACCAGCAATCTTAGTGTTAGCAGATGGAACAATGTTTCGAGGTACTTCAATTGGTGCTTCTGGGCACACTGTTGGTGAAGTCGTCTTTAATACGTCAATGACGGGTTATCAAGAAATTCTGACTGACCCATCTTATACCGAACAAATCGTTACCCTCACTTATCCTCACATTGGCAATACGGGTATAAACACTGAAGATGTTGAATCCGATAAGATTTGTGCTTCAGGTTTGGTGATTCGTGATTTGCCTTTGTTAGCCAGTAATTTCCGTAGCGAGCAATCGCTATCAGCTTATTTGGCAGCGAATAATATTGTTGCGATTGCCGACATTGATACGCGACAGTTAACACGTGTGCTACGCGATAAAGGTGCGCAAGCTGGTTGTATCTTAGCTGGCGATGATGTTGATCAAGCGCTAGCGTTGGCAAAAGGTTTTCCGGGTTTAGCTGGAATGGATTTGGCAAAAGAAGTGACTTGTCAGACTGCTTATGAATATACAGAAGGCGAGTGGCAGTTGGAAAGCGGATATGCTGTTGCCCCTGACAGTCAGCCTTACCATGTGGTGGCGTTTGACTATGGTGTAAAACGTAACATCCTACGGATGTTGGTTTCGCGGGGTTGTAAGGTAACAGTGTTACCTGCGCAAGCAACAGCAGAGGAAGCGTTAAGTTATCAGCCCGATGGTATCTTTTTGTCGAATGGACCAGGGGATCCTGAGCCATGTGATTACGCGATTAAGACAATCCAAACGTTATTGAAAGAAGAAATTCCTACTTTTGGGATTTGCTTAGGCCATCAATTATTAGCGTTAGCTAACGGTGCTAAATCGATGAAAATGAAGTTTGGTCATCATGGCGCTAATCATCCAGTGCAAGATGTAGAGAACAAGCGTGTTTATATCACTAGTCAAAATCATGGTTTTGCTGTTGATGCGGCAACATTGCCAGCCAATATCAAAACAACACATATTTCATTATTTGATGGCAGTTTGCAAGGTATCGCGTTAACAGACAAGCCAGCATTTAGTTTCCAAGGACATCCTGAGGCAAGTCCAGGCCCGACAGAAATGAGTTATTTATTTGACCGCTTCATTAGTATGATGCAAGAAAGGAAGGCTGGCTAATGGCTAAGCGTACAGATATTAAATCCATCTTAATTATTGGCGCGGGCCCGATTGTCATCGGGCAAGCATGTGAATTCGATTACTCAGGTGCGCAAGCTTGTAAAGCATTGCGGGAAGAGGGCTATCGCGTCATTTTGGTAAACTCGAATCCAGCAACGATTATGACCGACCCCGAAATGGCGGATGCAACTTACATCGAGCCAATTAGCTGGGATGTGGTTGAGAGGATTATTGCTAAAGAGCGACCAGACGCTTTGTTGCCAACTATGGGTGGGCAAACCGCACTGAACTGTGCATTAGATTTGGATAAGCACGGCGTGCTTGAAAAATATAATGTAGAGATGATTGGTGCTTCTAAAGAAGCCATCGATAAAGCGGAAGATCGTCAAAAATTCAAAGAAGCCATGACCAAAATTGGTTTGGGATCAGCGCGGTCAATGATTGCGCATAGCATGGAAGAAGCTTTGCAAGTGCAAGTCAATATTGGCTTCCCGGCGATTATTCGTCCTTCATTTACGATGGGTGGTAGCGGTGGTGGCATTGCTTATAATCGCGAAGAGTTTGTTGCGATTTGTGAGCGTGGCTTAGAAGCTTCTCCAACCAGCGAGTTATTGATTGAAGAGTCGATGCTTGGTTGGAAAGAGTATGAGATGGAGGTTGTGCGTGATAGCGCGGATAACTGCATCATCATTTGCGCAATTGAAAACTTAGACCCAATGGGTGTGCATACAGGTGACTCAATTACCGTTGCCCCAGCACAAACATTAACCGATAAAGAGTATCAAATCTTACGAGATGCTTCTTTAGCAGTGCTGCGTGAAATTGGTGTTGATACGGGCGGATCAAACGTACAGTTTGCTATTAACCCAGTGGATGGCCGTATGATTGTGATTGAGATGAATCCGCGCGTGTCGCGTTCATCTGCATTGGCTTCAAAAGCAACAGGGTTCCCGATTGCAAAAGTCGCTGCTAAGTTGGCAGTTGGTTTTACCTTGGATGAACTAAGCAATGATATTACTGGCGGTCAAACACCAGCGTCATTTGAGCCATCTATTGATTACGTCGTTACTAAGATTCCACGCTTTGCATTCGAGAAGTTCCCGCAAGCGGATGATCACTTAACCACACAGATGAAGTCTGTGGGTGAAGTGATGGCGATTGGCCGTAGCTTCCAAGAGTCTTTCCAAAAAGCATTACGTGGACTTGAGGTCGGTGTTGATGGGCTAGATCCAATGACAACGGATATCGATGTCATCAAAAAAGAATTAGGGGCACCTAGATCTGAACGTATTTGGTATGTGGGCGATGCATTTAGAGTGGGAATGAGTGCCGAAGAAATCTTTGATATTAGTAAGATTGATCCTTGGTTCTTAGCGCAAATTGAAGATTTGATTAAGCGCGAAGTAGCACTTGAGGGTAAGCATATTGCGGATTTAGATAAAGATGCCTTGTATCAATTAAAACGTGCAGGCTTCTCAGATCTACGATTAGCTAAGTTATTGGACACTGATCAGCATGCTGTGCGTGCTTATCGCCAAGCGTTGAATGTGCGTCCAGTGTATAAACGTGTCGATACTTGCGCTGCTGAGTTCGCAACGGATACCGCTTATATGTATTCGACTTACGAAGAGTATTGCGAATCAGAGCCAACAGATAACAAAAAAATCATGGTGCTCGGCGGCGGTCCTAACCGTATTGGTCAAGGGATTGAGTTTGATTACTGCTGCGTGCATGCTGCTTTTGCGCTGCGCGAAGATGGTTATGAAACCATCATGGTGAATTGTAATCCTGAAACAGTTTCGACCGATTATGACACTTCTGACCGTTTGTATTTTGAGCCAGTGACATTAGAAGATGTACTTGAAATTGTGAACATCGAGAAGCCAATAGGCGTGATTGTGCAATATGGAGGCCAAACGCCACTAAAATTAGCGCGTGCTTTAGAAAAAGCAGGCGTGCCAATTATTGGTACGTCACCTGATGCGATTGATTGCGCAGAAGACCGTGAACGCTTCAAAAAAATGCTGGAAGAACTAGAGCTTAAGCAACCGCCTAACCGTACTGCGCGTGCGCCAGAAGAAGCGATTCGCTTAGCAGAAGAAATTGGTTACCCATTGGTTGTGCGTCCTAGCTATGTGCTGGGTGGCCGTGCCATGGAAATCGTGCATGAGCAAAGTCAGCTAGAGCGTTATATGCGTGAAGCGGTTAAAGTTTCGAATGATTCGCCTGTATTGCTAGATCGTTTCTTGAACGATGCATTGGAAATTGATGTTGATGCGATTTGTGATGGTGAAGAAGTCTTAATTGGCGGCATCATGCAGCATATTGAGCAAGCGGGTGTTCATTCAGGTGATTCAGCGTGTTCATTACCTCCTTATAGTTTGAGTGCTGAATTGCAAGACGAGCTACGTGCGCAGACCGTTAAAATGGCGTTAGCACTGGGTGTTAAAGGCTTAATGAATGTGCAATTTGCGATTCAAGGCACGACGGTTTATGTATTAGAAGTGAACCCACGTGCATCACGTACGGTACCATTTGTTTCTAAAGCATGTGGTTTGCAGTTAGCGAAAATCGCTGCACGTTGTATGGTGGGACAAAGCTTGAAGTCACAAGGTGTGACGAAAGAAATCATACCGCCTTACTACTCAGTTAAAGAAGCGGTATTCCCGTTTATTAAATTTCCGGGTGTGGATACCATTCTTGGCCCAGAAATGAAATCAACAGGTGAGGTAATGGGTGTTGGTACAACGTTTGCTGAGGCTTTTGTTAAGTCACAGTTGGGCGCTTCTGCTGTGCTGCCAGAAGGTGGAAAAGCGTTCATTAGTGTGCGTAAAGAAGACCATGAAAAAGTAGTTGATATTGCCCAAGACCTTGCTAAATTAGGTTTTGAATTGGTTGCGACTACAGGTACGGCTAGAACGCTAACCGAGCATGGCTTAACGGTCACCAAAGTTAACAAGGTTGCAGAAGGTCGTCCACATATTGTTGATATGATTAAAAACAATGAGATTGATTTTATTGTGAATGTTACAGAAGATAAAAAAGCGGTGGCCGACTCTTATGAGATTCGACACAGTGCTTTACAAAAGAAAGTAACCTACTACACAACGCTCGCAGGTGCTAAAGCTGCCTGTATTGGCATGACAGAGATGAAAGAGCTACATGTTGAGTCGATTCAAGACTTGCACAAAAGGCTTGCTTAAAATACACTGAATCAATTGAAATTCCATTCAAACCACGCTCAGTAAGTGTGGTTTATTTTTTATAGAAGGTATGAAGTATGGCAGGACATCAAGTTCCAGTAACAGTGCGCGGTGGCGGATTACTTAAAGCAGAGCTTTTACAACTTCGGTCTGAGGATCGCCCGAATGTGATTCAAGCAATTTCAGAAGCCAGAGAGCAAGGAGATTTGTCTGAAAATGCAGAATATGAGGCGGCAAAAGAAAAACAAAGCTTTATTGAAGGCCGTATTTCTGAGCTGGAAGGGAAATTATCTAACTTACAAATCATTGATCCAACGACCTTGAATGCAGAAGGTCGGGTTGTATTCGGTGCGACGGTAAAATTTGAAGATATGGGTTCTGGTGAAAGTAAAACCTACCAAATTGTGGGCGAAGATGAAGCTGATATTAAAAGTGGCATGATTTCAATTGCCTCACCTATTGCACGTGCATTAATTGGCAAATCAGAAGGTGATATTGCTGAAGTCATGGCACCAGGCGGTGTTAGAGAGTGTGAAATTATTGAGGTGTTATACGTCTAAGCCGTATATATAAATCATATATCAAACCAGACTCTCAAACCATGTTACGTAAGCTGTCCATTGTTGTGGTGGTGTTTTGGGTTGGTAGCCTTTGGGCGACAGGGCTGACTGCCAGTATTTTGTTTGATGTCATTCAAGATAGAGCCTTAGCCGGTAAAGTGGCAGGCCATTTATTTGCAACTGTGAGCTACATTGGTTTAGGTAGTGGTTTGTATTTGTTATTGCAACGCTGGCTGGAGCTTAAGCGTGCAAGCTTTAAGCAAAGTGGCTTCTGGATTGTGTTAGCTATGGTCTGCCTCATTATTGTTGGCTACCTTGGCATACAAGCGCATTTGGCGCAGTTGAAAGCCAATGCATACCCTGTTGCCGTGATGCAAAGTGAGTATGCCAGTCAGTTTGCCGCATGGCATGGTGTATCAGGTGTGGTTTACTTGCTTGAGTGTTTGCTAGGTTTAGCTTTAGTGCTTGATATTTTAGCGTTCAAACATAAAATTCTGTAGAAAATAGCATTAAAGCTTAGGGATGTGGATTTTGTGTTTTTCTTTAATTGTTTCGCTAGCACGGTAAACGACTAACTGTTTACCAATTTGATGCACTGCTACAGCACTTGTTTTTTCGCAAATATCGGTATAAATGGCTTTGCGTACATCTCTGTCATCACCAGCGACTTTAATTTTAATTAGCTCATGCGAATTTAAGGCACTTTCAATTTCTTTAATGACGTTTTCTGTTAAGCCTTTATCTGCAATCATAACAACTGGGCTAAGGTTGTGGGCAATGCCACGTAGATGGCTGATTTGTTTAGGGTTTAATTTCATGAACTGGTACGCTTTTTTCGAATCTTTAGATAGAATGGATTTTATCATGAATTCATATAATAAACATGAAGGCTATTAACAGTAATACGAGTAAACACAAGGCCTTGTCGGTATGAAGCTCAGTAACCGTAGTAAAGCTTGGATGCAAGAGCACCTGAATGATGAGTATGTGAAGCGCGCGCAAAAAGAGGGTTATCGTGCACGTGCAGCCTATAAACTGATGGAGATAGACGATAAAGACAAGTTGATTAGACCGGGAATGACCATTGTTGACCTTGGTTCAGCACCAGGTAGCTGGTGCCAAGTGGCTATGCAACGTTTAAAAGGTCAGGGACGTATTATTGGGTTAGATTTATTGGACATGCACACTATCGCTGGGGTAGAGTTTATCCAGGGTGACTTTCGTGAAGAAAGTGTTTTAAAAGAATTAGAAAAAAAATTGAATAAAAAACAAGTTGACCTTGTGATTGCCGATATGGCCCCCAATATAAGCGGAGTGAAAGATACCGACCAAGCTGGGGCTGTTTACTTGACTGAGCTAGCATTGGAATTTAGTCAGCAGTGGTTAAAACCAAAGGGCAACTTTTTAGTCAAAGTTTTCATCGGTGCTGGGTTTGATGATATCGTGAAGCGGATGCGATCAGAGTTTGATAAAGTCGTGACGAGAAAGCCAAAAGCGTCAAGGGGGCGTAGCAACGAAACATATTTGCTAGGCCTAGGTCGCAAGTAGATTTTAGTAAAGTAGCTGGAAATTAATTAACCAACGTTAACTGGATAAAGATTATGGGTGGTGGTGCTTTTTTAGCATGCGCCACTCAATTTAAAAAGGAAAACTTGTGAATAATATCGCAAAAAATATTGCCATTTGGATTGCTATTGCACTTGTGTTGATGACTGTGTTTCAACAGTTTGGCAGTACGAATAAAGTATCCTCTCAAATTGTGTATTCGCAATTTATGGAGAATGTGAAAAAAGGCCAAGTCCAAAAAGTGCAGATTGATGGACGGATTATTCACGGCACAACAAGAGACAACAAAACATTTAGTACGTATGCGCCGAGTGATTTGTGGATGGTTAGTGATTTACTCAAATACAATGTTGAGGTTGAAGCTAAGGCTGAAGAGAAGCGCTCACTGCTATTAGAAATCCTCATGTCATGGTTCCCGATGATTTTGCTGATTGGTGTTTGGATTTTCTTTATGCGCCAAATGCAAGGTGGCGGTAAAGGCGGTGGTCCTTTCTCCTTTGGTAAGAGTAAAGCGAGACAGTTAGATGAAACGAATAATCAAACGACATTTGCTGATGTAGCAGGTTGTGATGAAGCCAAAGAAGAAGTGGCTGAGTTAGTCGAGTTCTTACGCGACCCAAGCAAATTCCAAAAACTTGGTGGGCGTATGCCCCGCGGTGTATTGATGGTAGGTCCGCCAGGAACAGGTAAAACCTTATTAGCGCGTGCCATTGCTGGCGAAGCAAAAGTGCCTTTCTTTACGATTTCTGGTTCAGACTTCGTGGAAATGTTTGTTGGCGTTGGTGCATCTCGTGTGCGCGACATGTTTGAGACGGCTAAGAAAAACTCACCTTGTATTATCTTTATTGACGAGATAGATGCAGTGGGTCGTAGCCGGGGATCAGGCACTGGTGGCGGCAATGATGAGCGCGAACAAACCCTCAACCAAATGCTGGTTGAAATGGATGGTTTTGAACCAAGCTCTGGTGTGATTGTGATTGCGGCAACTAACCGTGCTGATGTCCTTGATAAAGCTTTACTACGTCCAGGGCGCTTTGACCGTCAAGTCATGGTTGGACTACCGGATATTAAAGGTCGTGAGCAAATTCTATTAGTACATATGCGTAAAGTACCATCTGACCCAAATGTGAAGGCGGATATATTGGCGCGTGGTACACCAGGTATGAGTGGTGCTGATTTGGCTAACCTTGTAAATGAAGCGGCTCTGTTCGCTGCTCGACGCAATAAGCGCACCGTTGATATGGCTGATTTTGAAGATGCTAAAGATAAAATCTTCATGGGACCTGAGCGTAAATCAATGGTCATGCGTGAAGATGAGCGTCGCAATACGGCTTATCATGAATCAGGTCACGCGGTGGTGGCAAAGTTACTACCAAATGCTGACCCAGTACACAAAGTGACGATCATGCCACGTGGTTGGGCGTTAGGCTTAACATGGCAATTGCCAGAGTTTGATCGCATTAGTAATTACAAGGTCAAAATGCTAGAAGAGATTTCCATTTTATTCGGTGGTCGAATTGCTGAAGAAGTGTTTGTGAATCAAATGTCGACAGGTGCTTCTAATGACTTCGAGCGTGCAACAAAGCTAGCGCGAGATATGGTTACTAAGTACGGTATGAGCGACGCCTTAGGCACCATGGTTTATGCAGGTGATGAACAGGATTCATTCTTTGGTAGCATGAGTGCTAAGACCGTTTCAGAAGCGACACAGCAGAAAGTCGATGCTGAAATTCGTCGCATCCTTGATGAGCAATATGCGATTGCGCGTAAGTTACTAGAAGATAACCGTGACAAAGTTGAAGCCATGACAGCGGCACTCATGGAACTTGAAACCATCGATGCAGATCAGATTGATGACATTATGGCGGGCATACCAGTAAGGGAATCAAAGCCTAAGCAATCAAGTAAAAATGATAATAGCAAGATGGGTGGAGGTTCTACCCCCATCCCAGCGGCAACGTCAAAGCCGCAGCCGAGCGCAAAAAGTTAATTGTTCGTGTAAATAAGAGTTAGGTTAAAATAAAGGACTGGCCTGAAGCCAGCCCCTTATTATTTTATGAAGCTACATTGCGGACAATTTACATTAGATTTAACTAGCCCACGCGTCATGGGTATCCTTAATGTCACGCCTGATTCCTTTTCCGATGGCGGTCATTATTCACAAACAGACATCGCTGTTAAACAAGCCTACAAGTTCATTGAAGAAGGCGCTGATATCATCGATATTGGTGGTGAGTCAACACGCCCTAATGCGGAGCCTGTCAGTTTGCAAGAAGAGTTAGACCGTGTGATTCCTGTGATTGAATCGCTTGCTAGCAAGATTGATATTCCTATTTCAATTGACACCTATAAGCCTGCCGTGATGCGCGCAGCGATGGCAGCTGGCGCTAGTATTGTGAATGATGTGAAGGCATTGCAAGAAGCTGGTGCGATAGAGGCTGTTGCGAATGCTGACGTTGCTGTGTGTTTAATGCATATGCAAGGTGAACCTCGGAATATGCAAGACGACCCGCATTATGATGATGTGGTTGAAGACGTGGTAACCTTTTTATTAGACCGTGTTGCTATTTGTGAGCAAGCGGGAATTAAAAAAAATCGCTTATTGATTGATCCGGGCTTTGGTTTTGGCAAAACACGTATGCACAATATCACCTTAATTCAACAGTTAAATACATTAGTGAATACTGGTTATCCAGTATTGGTTGGATTGTCACGTAAGTCTGTATTAGGACAAATAACAGGCAATGATATTGATGCCCGCTTATATGTCAGTGTTTCTGCTGCTGTGGTTTCGGCTATTAATGGGGCGAAAATACTACGCGTACATGATGTGAAAGCGACCGTTGAAGCATTGAAAGTGGTCACTGCAATACTGCCTAATGAGGCATAAGTGGCAGCTGTTAATAACGATGTGCTATAAAAATGATTAAAAAAGAAAGAATGAAACATGGCTAAAAAATATTTCGGTACAGATGGCATTCGTGGAAAAGTCGGGGAATACCCGATTACACCAGAGTTTGTGATGCGTTTAGGTTATGCCGCAGGACGGGTTTTTGTCGGCCTACAAAATAACCTTGCGAAAGGGGCCCACCCTGCGGTTTTGATTGGTAAAGACCCACGCATTTCTGGCTATATGTTAGAAGCTGCTTTAGAGGCTGGTTTAACCGCTGCTGGTGTGAATGCTTTAATGACAGGGCCAATGCCAACACCGGCGATTGCTTATCTAACATGCGCTTTACGCGCTCAGGCTGGCATCGTTATTTCCGCATCACATAACCCTTATTATGACAATGGCATTAAGTTCTTTTCTAGCGCTGGTGAAAAGCTAACGGATGAGGTTGAACATGCGATTGAAGCTGAGTTAGATAAGCCAATGGATGTGATTGAGTCAGCTCAACTGGGTAAAGCCAAACGCATTGATGATGCTGCTGGGCGCTATATTGAATTTTGTAAAAGTACGTTTCCTAATGACATGGATTTACGCGGTTTAAAAATCGTATTGGATTGTGCAAATGGCGCTACTTATCACGTTGCTCCACCAGTGTTCCATGAATTGGGGGCTGAAGTCATTGCTATTGGTAATCAGCCAAATGGCATGAACATTAATTTAAATGTTGGCTCTACGCATCCAGAAGCCTTGCAGAAAGCCGTGGTAGAACATCAGGCTGACCTAGGGATTGCTTTTGATGGTGATGGTGACCGCGTATTAATGGTGGCGGCCAATGGTGAGTTGCTAGATGGCGATCAGTTGCTATACATCATTGTTTTAGGTTTATATGCAAAAGGCAAGCTTAAAGGAGGTGTTGCCGGTACATTAATGACCAATCTTGCTTTAGAACATGCCTTAAAAAAGCATCAAATTCCATTCGGTCGTGCGAATGTAGGTGATCGTTATGTATTGGAGTTATTGAAAGAAAAGAATTGGCAGCTCGGTGGTGAGAGCTCAGGTCACATTCTGACTTTAGATAAACACACCAGTGGCGATGCTATCATTGCGGCCTTGCAAGTATTGCATGCGTTGAAACAAAGTGGAAAAACATTAGCACAAATGAGTAAAGAGATTCCACTCTACCCACAAGTGTTGATTAATGTTACTACCAAACACAAGATTGACTTACAAAGTCCTGAAATTCAATCCGCCGTTAAACAAGCCGAAGATGAATTAAAAGATGCTGGTCGTGTGTTGTTACGTGCTTCTGGAACGGAACCAAAAATCCGCGTCATGGTTGAAGGTCAAGATGCTGCACTGGTGCAAAAACTAGCTGAATGTATTGCAGCTGTTGTGGAGTCGCAAAGCAATTAGCCAATGTATTCTTAGCTATATCAATAAAACTATTTGTTTTTGATAATAAAACATTCACTCTAGGGTCACTAATTTGACATATTAAAAGTGCATTCTAACTTCGTAAACAGTTGTATGAGGAGATTGTGATGACTAATAGAATGCGACTTTATATGACACGTATGAATCATTTTGATAGCGCGTTATGTGTCAAAGTGAGTCATGCAAGCCAATATCCATTTGTGCGAGACTGGTTTAGGTTGATGAGCCGTTTAGGTGATGGTGTATTTTGGTACACCATGTTACTGGGTATTGTCTTAGTAAAAGGCGAAGCTGCTTGGGTGCCTGTACCCCATATTGTTGCTACTGGGTTACTGGGTACCTTGGTTTATAAATGGTTGAAGGGGAAAACACTACGTCCAAGGCCTTACCAAGTATTACAAGATGTCTGGTTAACTGGTAAGCCACTAGACTACTTTAGCTTCCCATCAGGCCATACTTTACATGCGGTTATTTTCACCTTTATGACATTAGCTTACTACCCGTCATTAGCTGTCTTGGTTATTCCATTTAGCATAATGGTTGCATTATCACGTGTTGTCTTAGGTCTGCATTACCCTAGTGATGTGTTAGCTGGTGCTATGATCGGCATCGTGATGTCGCTAACATCAATGTCCATTATGCTTTAGGCCTTCGTCGGGAGGCGAATAAAAAAGCTATGCAAAGTATCGCTTTTTTACTATCTAATCAGCGTGGTATCCAGCTAGCCTGTGTAATACCGAATCGGTTCGGCATGGTTAATATGCAAGGTTTCTAGGCAGTGTTTTCGCCACATACTAATACGGGTCAAGTCGTCAATTACAGACAACTCTGGGTGCCAGTTCGGGCGGTGGCCATTAAGGACTTTATGGAAGCTTGTTAAAGCACTTTTTGTTTCATTAATATAGTAATTAAAGTGTTTGTGTTTTTTGCGATTATTAAAGTGGATGCATTGGTAAATAATGTTTGGGAGCTTCACGCTTCTTAGCAGTCGATCTGCATACGCCAAGATCATCAGTTTATTTTTCACTAAACGTTGTGGCTGTTCAAAACACGGCGCGATAAAGTGACTAATGAATGTCGCGTGTGTAGAAAGAAGTTGTCCTGGCGTATTGCGTAAGAATTTCTCTATGTGCACATCCATCGCCCATTCTGATGCAATGTGAGTGAAAATACTTTCATGTTCCCAAAGGGCTTCGTGAGCCGGTACAAAGTGGTTGTGGGCAATCACATCCACATATAAGTGGTTGGCATAGCCGATGGCAACTGCCGTTTCTTCAAGTGTTTCGGCATTCTGAATTAAGTATTCAGCTTTTTGCCATTGATGCGTGGTGCTAAATTTTTTAGAAATGACGGCTAAGTCAGGTAAGCAAGCACCCGCCATGACTAGTTCAGGGAAGCGTTTGATCGCCTCTCTAAAGCGCCTGTTTAATAAGGGAGAGGCTATTAATAATGATTGTGAAAAATATACATGTGTGTATAACCCCCAAGCATCAGCATCTAATGAATAAATAGTGAGTGGGAAGCACCAAAACATTGCGTCTAATGTTTTTTGTATCTGCATGCCATTAATGTGACATGGGTTTATGAAGCTTAAATGACATTGCTTAAAGTAAATCTAAAACATTTTTCATATTCATGAAGCTGTCATAGTTGGCCATTAGCATCTATCAAATCGATAACCTGATGTGTGATGCATATGAAAATACTTTTTATTTCTGATGTTTACTTTCCGCGAGTGAATGGCGTTTCAACTTCTATTAAAACCTTTATGAGCCAATTAGAAACGCTAGGGCATACGGTTGATTTGATTGCGCCAGATTACGGTGAACATGCATCGGATGCGCTTTCTATCAAACGAATTGCAGCACGGAGTATTTACTTTGATCCTGAAGATAGACTGATGAAGTATGGTGAAGCATTAAAACAATTACCAGAGCTGAAAAAAGCAAACTACGACATTATTCATGTGAATACCCCCTTTGTTGCGCATTACTTAGGGTTGAAGCTCGCTAAGCAGTTAAACATTCCCTGTGTTGAAACTTATCATACTTTTTTTGAAGACTACTTACATCACTACCTGCCTTGGATCCCAAAAACCATGGCAAGAGGCCTAGCGCGCCTTATTTCTAAGAAACAATGCAATGCCGTGGATGCGATTGTTGTACCGTCACAGCCTATGCTAGATGTGCTCAGAACGTATGGAGTCAAGTTACAAGCGAATGTCATTCCCACAGGGTTGCAGGCAGGGAGTTTTACCGAGTCGAATGGCTTGCAGTTTAAACAAAAGTATCAGATTGAGAATAAACGCGCCATGCTGCTCTATGTTGGCCGTGTTGCCTTTGAGAAGAACATTCCTTTTCTATTTGAAATGGTTAAGGTGCTCGCTGAACGGCACCCAAATGTATTACTCGTGGTTGCCGGCGAAGGCCCTGCTGAGAAGTCTTTACATCAGCTTGCCATTACGTTAAAAATTGAAGATAACGTTAAATTTATCGGTTATTTAGATCGTGAAACTGAGCTCAATGCTTGTTACAAAGCTGCAGATGTTTTTGTCTTTTCATCGAAAAGTGAAACGCAAGGGCTTGTCTTGCTAGAAGCCATGGCACAAGGGACACCTGTAGTGGCGATTGCTGAGTTGGGTACGGCATCTATTTTGGTTGAAGGGCAGGGCGCGATGATTTCACCTGAATCTACGAATGCATTTTCTGAGAAAGTAGCTGTACTGATTGAAGACCATGCGAAACGTGACTTGTTAAGCCAAACAGCCAAATCGTATGCGTTAACAGTCTGGTCAGCTAAAGCGCAAGCGGAGCGGTTGGGACGCTTTTATCAAAAAACAATCGAGCAATACAACTCAAACAAATCATCCCTACCTTCCATGACCTTGATTGACCAATAGAGCACGACTTTTATTCATCAATTTTTAACTAACTACCATCATGAAGTATTCTGAATATGCTATAAATACAGCATGGATAAAGAAATGACGATTGGTGCAGAGACCTTACTTGCGGCTATAGATTTAGGATCAAATAGTTTTCGTTTAGAGATAGCGCATCATGTTGGCGGACAAATACAGCGTGTTGATTATATTAAAGAGGCGGTCAGGCAGGGTGCTGATTTAGATGAGAGCCGCAATTTAAATGATGCTGCCATTGAGCGCGGGGTTAAATGTTTGGAGCGTTTTGGAGAGGCGCTTAAAGGATTCCCTAAACAAAATGTGCGAGCAGTTGCAACACAAACCCTCAGAGAAGCAAGGAACACAGATGACTTTCTTAGCTTGGCGAAAAAAGCGCTGGGTTACAAAGTAGAAGTGATTTCTGGGGTAGAAGAGGCTAGGCTTATCTATCAAGGGGTCAGCCACTTTTTGCCGCAATCAGATGAGCGTCGGTTAGTGATTGATATTGGTGGTCGTTCTACAGAATTCGTGTTGGGGCAACACTTTGATGCACTGAAGACAGATTCATTACGTGTTGGCTCTGTTGCATGGTCATTAAAATACTTTCCCGATGGTGAACTTTCCGCCAAAAACCTTAAGCGTGCTGAAGTGGCTGCAACATCATTTTTAGATGTAATTGCCAAGTCTTATGGACATAAGCATTGGGACGTTGCCTATGGTGCATCTGGTACCGTTGGTGCAGTGGGAGATGTATTAGCACAGGCTGGGTTTACAGAGGGTGAGATTACCAAAAAAGGACTTGATTGGTTGCGTGATGAGCTAATCAAGGCGAAGCAGGCAAGCCGCTTGAAATTGTCAGGATTAAAAGAAGAGCGTAATGCGGTTATTGGCGGCGGCTTAAGCGTGTTGCGCGCCATTTTCGATTTGTTAAAAATTGATACTTTGTATGTGGCGAGAGGGGCTTTGCGGCATGGTCTGTTTTATGACATTGCGGCAGAGGCGAGTGATGGGTTGATTTACACTAAGGAGGCTTCGATTCGCTTGATGTTAAAGCGTTTTCCAGTGGATGCAACACATGCAGAGCATGTCAAAGAAGCCGCAGCATATTTATTTGATATGGTTGTTGATGATTTAAACCTTAAGAAAAGGGAGATTCAAGAGCAAAGGCGATTGCTGAACTGGGCGGCGCAATGTCATGAAATTGGGAGTGTCATTTCTCATGGTGGTTATCACCGGCATGGCGCTTATATCTTAGAGCATACGGAGCTAATGGGCTTCTCTCAAAGTGAGCTGCATCACCTTAGTTTGCTCGTTTTAGGGCAGCATGGAAAGATTAAAAAAATAGATTTAGACAAGGTAGGAGAGCAGTTGGTTGTGTCGCTAGCTTGTTTACGCTTAGCCATTATTCTTTGCCACTCTCGGAATCAACCAGCGTTGAGCGGGATTAGTAAATTTAAGTACGTAAATGATACTGTGCAGTTAACCGTACAGGGTGGCTGGATGGAGAGTCACCCACAATCGGCTTATTTACTGGAAGAGGAAGTGATTGCTTGGAAGAAAACAAACTGGCGTCTATTCATTGCCGACAAGTAATGCGTTTTTAATCTTTAGCTAGCCTTAGCGATTCTTTTGTAAAAGAAACGTTTGAGCTGATAATGGCTTGCTTGGTTTGTGACTGTCAGCCTGTAAGCTACTGACGGTTTGATAGCTGCCGTCAGGAGTGAGTGCCCAAGCATCAATATTATCGTTTAAGTAAGGCGTAAACGACTCATCTAACACCCGTTTTTGCATTTCTTCATCTAAGATTGGCCAAGCCACTTCTACACGTCTTAGCATGTTGCGAGACATCCAATCTGCACTCGATAACCATAGTTTTACTTTGCCGTCTATTTCAAAGTAAAAGGCTCTTGAGTGCTCTAAGAAGCGGCCAACAACCGAACGTACACGAATGCGATCGTGTAGGCTTTTCGCACCAGGAGGTAATACACAAGCGCTACGGACGATTAAATCAATGATGACGCCTTTTTTGGCTGCTCTAATTAATGCCAACACCAATGCCTCATCGGTGAGTGAGTTAGTTTTAATTATAATCTTAGCTGGTTTGCCTTTTGCAGCTGCATTACCTGCAGAAGTAATATATCTGAGCATCGTTTTATGCAGTGTAAATGGTGAGGCAAGTAATTTGCGCATTCTTGGCAGTGGCAATTCACTGGTTAAATGGCGGAATATTTGCTCCATTTCTCTAGTCATCGTGAGGTCGCTGGTGAGCATGCTAAAGTCGGTATATAGCTTGGCTGTTTTAGGATTGTAATTCCCGGTAGACAGGTGACCATAGCGTTTAATAGAACGGCCTTCTCTACGCATAATGAGGCACATTTTGGCATGGGTTTTTAAACCAACAATGCCATAAACAACTTGTGCACCGATTGATTGTAGTGCTTCAGACCAGTTGATATTGGCGGCCTCATCAAACCTCGCTTTTAACTCAACCACAACAAGTACTTCTTTGCCGCGTTGTACGGCTTCTTGTAGTAAGTTTAAGATACGCGGATCGGAACCTGCGCGATAGATTGTCTGGTGAATGGCTAGCACATCTGGATCATGCACGGCTTCTTGCAGTAGCTGGATAACTGCTTCAAAGCTTTCAAACGGCTGGTGAATCAGAATGTCGCGTTTCCTCAGTTGTGAGAACATCGATTTATTCGTTGAAAGTGCCTTAGGCCATGCAGGTGTAAATGTCGGGAAGGATAACTTGGCATCACTTGCTTCATCAGGTAATTGTATGAGTCTGCCGAGGTTCACTGGCCCATTTACTTTATAAAGCGCAGACTGGGGCAGTTCAAATTGTCCGAGCAAAAAGTCTGACAGCGCTTCATCACAATCTATTGTTACCTCTAACCTAACTGGTTCGCCATAAGGTCTGTAAGCAAGCTCTTGGCGTAGCGCTGTGCGTAAATTACGCACATCATCTTCATCGACTTCTAAATCAGAGTTTCTAGTGACCCGAAACTGTGAAAAATTGACTATTTTTGCACCTTGAAATAAATCAGGCAAATGGGCGCGAATAATACTCGTAAGTGACACAAAGCATTGTTGATTTTTGCTTAAACGAGCAGGTAAACGTGTGATTCTAGGCAACACTTGAGGCACACGTACAATTGCAATAGAGGGTGTTTTTTTGGATTTATTTTCAAGCTCTATAATAAAGTGAAGCGCTTTATTAGCTACCTGTGGAAATGGGTGAGAAGGATCTAATGCAATCGGTAATAACAGTGGCTTAACTTCGGCCTGAAAGTATTGCGCAACCCATTTCTTTTGATCAGGTGTGCGTAAGTGACTAGAAATGAGTGCGACCCCTTGTTTTTCTAAAGCGGGCATGAGCTCATGTTCAAATAAATAGTATTGCTTCTCGACTAACTGATGCGCCTTTTCTGAAATGTTTTCGTAAGTTTCTACTGAAACATTGCCATCGCTCACGCCATCTTGTAAGGCTTCTATCTGTGCTTCCATACGCACTTCAAAGAACTCATCTAAGTTGGAAGCGACAATACATAAAAACCTTAAACGTTCTAGCAGCGGGTAATCTTCTCGCTGGGCAAGAGATAATACGCGTTCGTTAAAACTTAAAATACTCAAGTCGCGGTCTAGTAAAGTGATTGATTGATTTTTCATTGTTACACTAATATAGCAAAAGTTTGTTTCTAGTATGTGACGGTTATTAAAACAGTCAAAAACTTATCTGACGATTACAAATCAATGTATCGCCAATTGTTTAGTAATGCAAGGTCAAGCGTGGC
>TARA_B110000259_G_scaffold188483_1_pt1 | contig 37896 bp, 37 predicted proteins | sample TARA_B110000259 | Tara Oceans TARA_B110000259 (sample SAMEA4397649) | marine metagenome | biome: Polar Biome; feature: [SRF] surface water layer (ENVO:00010504); material: water (ENVO:00002006), including particulate matter (ENVO:01000060) such as... | depth 5 m | reverse complement strand
TTTTTTTTTGTTAACTGTTCTAGAGGATATCCCTCGAGAACATCACTGCTTTTTTTAATATATTTTAAAAAGTCAGGTTCAAATATGAAAAAACCACCATTAATCCAGTCTTTTTTTGTTTGTGGCTTCTCTTTAAAGCTACTTACTAAATTTTTTTTTAGAATAATCTCTCCAAATCTAGCTACAGGGTGTACAGCGGTCACAGTTCCTTTTTTTTCATTTGCAATATGAAACTTAAGCAATTTTTTTAAATTAACATTCGAAATCCCGTCTCCATACGTTAAGCAAAATCTTTCATTTTTTAAAAGTTTTTTTAGTTTTAATAAACGCCCACCAGTCATAGATTTTAATCCAGTGTTAATTACCTTAACTTTAAATTTAAATTTTTTATTATTAAAAAATTCTTTAATTTCTTTATACTTGTACCCTCCTGCAATAATAAAATCGTCAAACCCATATTTAAAATAATGATTTATTATTCTTAATATTATTGGCTGCCCACCAACCTTAATCATAGGCTTTGGAATTTTTTTTGTAATTTCGGAAATTCGAGAGCCCAATCCTCCTGCTAAAATAACAACTTTCATTTGTTTACCAGTTATATTTTAAAAATGACTGCTTTTTGTTAATCATTTCATTTTTTTTATGCATTAAACTTGAAGAGTTCATAACAACACTATCTATTTTGCTTAAACCTTTCATGCCAAACCAAATATCAGGAGGTATTGAGATCATTAGGTTGCTTTTTCCTGTTATAATAAATTTACTAAATTTTTCATCGTTAGAATAGACAACTAGCTGAATTTTCCCAAAAAGTACCACTAAGTTACACGTCATTTTTTTGTGCAGCTTCCAGGCCTTAATCTTATTAAATTTTAGAGAAGAGCAATATACTTCTTTTATATTTTTAATTTTTTTGTGATCAAGAATTTTAAGAATTGATCCTTTTCTATTAAAGACCACTTCTAATTTTTTTATTTTTATATTTTTCATTTTTTTTATTTAAAATTTGCAAGTATTCAGATATCTGTGCTTTTGATAATATTAAAATATTTTTTCTACTAAGATAATAACATTTATACCAATCAATTGTCAGATTAATTGTTTTTTTAACCTTCAGAACTGGAGCCCAACCAATTATCTTTTTAGCTTTTTTAATATTTAGACTTAGTAAGATAGATTCATAGTAATAATTAGTATTTTTAAAACTATACTGTCCACGACCCCATCTTTTACTTAATAATTTTATTATCTCCCCAACCTTGTAATTTTGATCCTGCATAGGGCCAAAATTTAAGGCTTGTCCATTATTTAAAATTGATTTTTTAATATTAAGTGCGAATATTAAGTATCCAAATATTGGCTCTAGTACATGTTGCCAAGGTCTTGTAGAATTTTTATTTCTAATAACAACTTTTTTGTCTTTCACCCAAGACTTTATACAATCTGGTATTAATCTATTTTCATTCCAATCACCTCCACCAATAACATTCCCTGCTCTTGCTATGCCAATTCTTATTTTTGAAGATTTCCTTTTTAAAAAAGTTTTAAAGTATAAATTAATTGCATGTTCGGCCAATGTTTTGGATGCACTATATGGATCATTGATTCCTAGTTTATCAGATTCTACAAATTTCTTATTTTGATTTTGATTATCATAAACCTTATCGCTGGTTATAAAAATAGCTGTTGTTTTTAAGTTGAGCTCCTTCAAAATATTTAAAATATTTATTGTTCCCATTGTGTTTGTTTTAAAAGTATTTAATGGCTCGTTGTAAGAGTCTATAACCAATGATTGTCCTGCTAAGTGAAAAATAAAATCAGGTTTAATTCTTTTGATTATAATTTCTAGTTTTTTGTAATCATAAATATCCATAAATATACTTTTTATAAAAATATTTTTGATCTCCATATAAAAAGATGGTTTTGTTTTAATCTCTTTTGATACCCCATAGATTTTTGCTCCTAAGGTTTTCAAAGCTAAGGATAACCACGCTCCCTTAAATCCCGTATGTCCAGTAATTAAAACTTTTTTATTTTTGTAATAGTTTAGTTTAAGCATAAAATTTTCTTATTATTTCAAACACCATTTTTTCATTTTTAATATTCATTGGGAGATTAATAATATTTTTTCCAATTTTTTCTGAAATTTTGCAGCTACCACTTTTATAAAAAAAAAGTTTTTGTGGCAATGGCGTATTATCTACTGGCTTAAGAAACCAAGTCCATTGAATATTAAAAATGTTTTGAAGTTCCTTTCTTAAAAACCTCCCATTTGCTTCATACCATGCAATTCTAGATGGAATAATTTTTAGATTTGTATTGAAATAAGCTTTTGGCAAATGATGAATTATATTATTTTTTTTCATGAATTTGATAAATCTTAGAAATAACTTTTGCTGTTTATTTTGTCTGATTTTCCATTTTTGTATTTCATGTATGCCTAAAACACATAAGAATGTTGGCATTCTTAACAAATCAAAGCAACCAACTTTGGGTTTGTTGTAAATATTTTTATCCAAAAAAGGGTACGAGAAATGCCTAAGAATAAAAAATTTATAAAATAAATTTACAATTAAATAGGAGTTTATGTGCTTTCTTTCCAATAAAATTTGTTTAAAGATTGAAAGTTTTTTTTTATTAGATAACTCAGGTAAATTAATTTCTATTTTTTTTAGTTTTTTATATAAAAGATAATTTTTTGTGTAAACAATTCCTCCCATCAAAGTATTGATAGGCTTACTATGATCTGTAGAAAATATCGCTGCATCTCCAAAATTTCCAACTTTTTTATTTTTTATTTTTGACCCAAGTGTGATTGCACAATCCTCGATAACGAAAATTTTTTTTTGTTTAGCATACTCAATTATACACTCAATGTTAGCAGGTATGCCAAAAGAGTGCTGGACTATAATAGCTTTAGTATTTTTATTTATTTTTTTTTTTATTTCTTTTAAAGATGATCCAAAATCATCTAAATTTACATCCGAATATATAGGTTTTGCCCCAACATTAATTATAGCAAGAGGTACTGCGGAACAAGTAAAGCCCAAAATGATGACCTCTTTATTTTTTATAATATTACATTCTTTTAGCAATGAAGAGAGCCCCATTCTTGCAGTCGCAAAAGAAACTGAATAACCAGGCCCTATTATTTTTGAAAACTTTTTTTCATATTGTTCTCTATAATAATTGTTATTTAAATTTATTTCTTTTTGAACTTGTAAAACTTTTTTATTTGTTAAATTGGAATGGTTATTAACGAAACTAGATTTGTATTTTTTAAATAATTGTAAAAAAAATGAAACCACAAACTTTAACTTTTGAATTACATTAATCATCACTCTAATTTTTTTGCAAAATAATTGATTTATCGCATATCTTATCAAAGACATCACTGTGTGTTGTGACAATAATGTTTATCTCTCCCTTTAATGCCTTTAAACTATTTACAATTGCAATTTCCGTTTCCTTGTCTAGATTTGCTGTTATTTCATCTAATATTAAAACCAAAGGATTTCTAACTAAAGCTCTTGCTAGACAAATTCTTTGTTTTTGACCCATCGATAGTCCATCTCCATACTCATTAAGCATACTCTCTAATTTTTTGTCTTTTTTATTAATAAAATCATTAGCCTCTGCTATTGCACAGGCTTTTATAATATCTTTTTCTTCAATAGTTTGCATTTGACTTTTATTTAAACCAAAAAGTATATTTTCTCTTATAGTTCCCGCTATAATAAAAGGCTGAGCACCTACATAAGAAATAGATTTTCTTAAATCTTCAATATCTAAATTGTTAAAATTTCTATCTTTCCATATGATGGAAGAATAATTTTTTTCACCTCCCAAAATGCCAATTAAACATAATAATAGTGAAGATTTTCCCGATCCTGATGGACCTTTTATTAATAAGTTTTCATTTTTGCCTAATTGAAGACTTATGTTGGAAAATATTTCTTTATTTTTGTCACCAGAAGAAAAACTAAAACTTAAATTATTTATCTCCAATAAGGCTTTATAATCTTTTATTTTGGAAAATTTTATTTTTTCATCAGAATTGACCTGTTCCTCCACAAAAGATTCCTTAGTAATTTTTTTCATTAAACTGTAGTGTGATTGATAAACATTTAAATTTTGGTATGAAGCCAATATTTGAGACATCGTTCCTACGAACCTATAAATCAAGTAAAATAATATCATATGATTTGAGTTGCTTTCTTTCGAAATGTAAAAAAAAACCAAGATAATAACTATGCTACCTATAGATTGTGGAAATGCAGCATTAATAGACAAGTAGTACATTGATTTAATGAATTTATCATAATATTTTCTTGCTGACTTGATTAAAAAAAATTTTTCTTTTTCTTCAATTGAGGATATTTTAATAAAAGGAAAATTAATAACAGAACGAATAAGATTTTTATTAAACTCAGAGGATAGATTTAATATTTCACTACTAATATTTTTAAATTTTCTCTTATAATAAATTACAAACGGCACAACAATTAGTAGTCCAGCAGTAATTTGAAAAAATTTTGAATAAGATTCAATCAAGCAAAAAATTGTTATAAAAATGAGCTGTATTATTAGTGATATTAATTTTACTTTACTCCCAATATATGAGGCACTCTTAGGAATTACGTCCGATAAAATATTTGAAGTAGTGCTCATATCCAATTTCCAAGAAGATTTTTTTTTAAAAAGTAAATCAAAAAAATTTGATCTACTTTCAAAAATTAACATTTCATTGAAAATTCTAGTGATATAAATCTGTAAGAATTGACAAAATCCTTGTAATAAAATTGCAAAAGAAAAAATAATTAAAAAAATATTTTCATTAGTAGTTAAAAAAGAAAAAATTTTTGCCACCTGAATGTTTTCAATAAAGCCTACTAGGTATAAGAATATTTGAAAAAGATACCCAAAAAAATAAAAGGAAGCTGAAGTTATAAAACCAGTTAACATGGAAAGAGCAGCTACATATTTAATTTTTCTTGGTAGAATTTTAATCATTTTATTTTTTTTTTAGTAACTCTTTAGCTTTTTTAAAATCGTAATGTGTGTCAATATCAACATATTGTTTTGTAACAGACTTAACTGCATAAACTTTACCGGCAGGAAACTTTTTATTGGCAAATACTATATTGGAGCGTATAGCATCAATATATCCATCGCACACGTATGTTTTTGGCAAGTCTTGCCTTCTATGGTCCACTTGAAACTTAGCGACCTCTTTTACAAAGGGTGAAATAATATTATTATTTATTTTTAAATGCCAAAACGGGGGGTATGCAGACTCTCTTACACTCCTAACACATCCAACATTCTTATTTTTTAGCATTAAATCTAGACCTTTATCTATATCTTTATGAGTCCTTAAGGGCATGGTTGGTCTTAAAAAAACAATAATCACATTGTCCGTATCATTAAAATAACCCATTTTTTTCAAAAAATGCTCAATCACCGGGTAGTCTAAGGTTTTATCTTTTGAGATATTTTTAGGTCTCAAAAAAGGAGTCTCCGCACCCAACTTATTAGCAATATCTGCAATTTTTTTACTGTCTGTAGATACAATAATCCTGTCAATAAATTTAGATTTTTGAGCGGCTTTAATGGAATAATAAATTAATGGTTTGTTATTTATTTTTTTTATATTTTTATTCTTTACCCCTTTGGAGCCTGACCTTGCTGGAATCAAAGCAATGATTTTTGGATTATTTTTTTTTGGCATAGCAGGTCATAATACTTTTATAAAAGGGTGGAGAAATTTTCCATGGCATAAATAACCGAAATAAGTTTATTAGATTAAAATATTTAGTTTTAAAAAAAGGATATTCCATTATCAAAACCTCGAAACCAAATTTAGATAATAATTTTTTAAGACTGCTATCATTTAATAAAAAAATATGCCCGGGACCCAATAGTCTAAAGTTTTTTTTAAAAATTTTATACGCAATGCAATTTATATTTGGGGTTCCGACAATTAAAATACCATTTTTTTTTAGAAGTTTTTTTATTACTTTTAAACTTTCGTATGGATCTTCCAAGTGTTCAATAACATGGTAAAAAAAAATTATATCAAAGAAATTTGATTTTTTTTTGAGACTTGCGATATTGTCAAAAACTTTATAATTAGTTTTTTTTTTTAAAAATGTAAGAGCCGTTGGAGATACCTCGAAGGCATACCTTTTCCATTTTTTACTTATACCGCTCAAAAAAAAACCCAACCCAGCTCCATAATCTAGAATTTTTCCTGGCGGATTTTGATTATTTACAAAATTGATAGTTTCGCCATACCAATTTTTTAACTTTTCTTCTTTTTCATTTTTTAAAAGTCTCTTTTTGCCTTCCGGATCAATAATAAAATTCTCATAATTTGTTTTTTTTTGCTTAATAGTTATTTCTTTTTGATAAATGCTTTTGCAATTAAAACAAATATTATACGTAATATTATGTCTATCTAAAAAACTGGAGATAATTTTTTTTTTTTTACAGGCTGGACAACCTTTTGCTAGACGGTACTTGCTCATTTTTTCTTATAAAGAACTGTCATCATATTCCTGTAAAAGGGAGGGGATTGTCTTGTAATTTTTATTTTATTTTTTAATAACATGATGTCATCAAGTACATATTGGAGATCTTTTTCAATATTTGCATAAGGTGTTTCCTCATAAAAATATCTATGCTTATACAGGCTGGCTTTTTTAAGAATTAATTTACTTATCATTTTGATATTAAAATAATAAATGTGATCTAATGGATTAAACAATCTCCATTGCTCCTTGTATAATTGAGCACAAATTGAGTCGATATTAGGAGTTGCAGTTATATATAAATACCCACCTTTCTTTAGCATTTCCAAAGACTTGAGTAGGGCTTTTTTTGGATCTGTAAAATGTTCTAATACACCCCTCATCATCACCACATCAAACTTACTTTTTATTTTAGATTCATATAAATTTCCCAGTATTGCATTGATTTTATATTTCTTTTTTGCGTAATTGACCGCGTCAGGACTTATCTCAAGTAATGATTTTTTTATTTTTTTGGGAAAACAGGATAGAAATTCTCCACCTCCTCCTCCAATATCGATAATTTTTAACTCTTTATTTGTATTGATATTCTGTAATAAAAACTTTTTATCTAAATCATATTGTAAAAATCTCAATTTTTTCGATTCACTATGATTTTTTCTATTTAAAAAATATTTTTTATAAAATAAATTTAGTCCATCACTATTTAAAAATGGATTAACAAAGATTAAGCCACAATTCGAACATTCATCAACTTTAAAAAATGAAACTTTTGTCCATAATTTAAGGTTTTTACTATTGCAAAAATTGCAGTTTTTTTTTGGGGGGGATAAAAATTTCTTATAATGTGTAGGAATATTTTTCATTTTTGCTTCAATAATGCAAAAGAATCAGATGCTCTTTTCAAGGTTGGATTGTGAGTTTCATTTTTGCAGATATTACAGATCGTTTCTTGTTTTATTGTTAATTTCTCATCTGAAAAAGTCATTCGTGCAGATTGAAAATAATCATTATTCCAAATATCTTTTACAGAACTCTCAAAAAAATTACCAAAATCAATCTCGGAATCATCTACAATACAGCAAGGAGAGATACCGCCGTCCCAATTAATCACCATGCCACTCCATGGCCATTTGCACTGGGTGTTGCGATTTTTATCCTGGTATGTTTTGTATATAAATTCATTATCTTTTGGTAGCCACGATGAACTAGTATTGGGGTTAACTTGTATCTTTCCAAGATTGTATTTATCAACTTTGAGTTTTTTTGATAATTTTACAAAATCTTCTTTTTGATGCTCATTATGTGACATTACAAGCATTGTGGTTTCAATGGTTGGTGTTGTTAATTTTTTTTTATTTTTAATGTCAATAGCATTTTTTAGATTTTTTAATACAAGATCTAAATTGCCCCTTCTTCTATATTTTTCATAAACACTTTGTGTTGTGCCATCAATATCAATGTGCAGCAAGCCTAATCCTGATTCCATTAGGTTTTCGATATAGCCCTCCTTGTAAACAGTGCTAAAATTCGACGATAGTATTGTGTAAATTTTTTTATCTGAAGCGTATTTTATCATTTCTGGCAAATGTTTAAGCAATGTTGACTCTCCCCAATTTTGAAAGAATAGTTCAATTGCATGATCTTTAATTTTATCGATTGTTGCAAAAAAATTCTCTAGTTCCATCTTTCCTTTTTTTCGCCCTCCAGCATCTAGACCTGTTGGACAAAGTGGACACTTTAAATTACATACATTTGTCGGCTCAATTACATAATGATAAGGAAGTGAATCACAAATAATTTTTTTTTCCAGCTCTTCTTTTTTAGCCTTTTTATAGTTTTCTATTTTATAGTCGCTTAAAAACACATCTGGGATGTCTGAAAATTCTTTTAAATTTTTTTGCACATTTTCTGTTTCGCCTGTCATAATTAATTTGAAAAAATATTAGTTGGTAAATATTTGTAAATTTTTACTAGTTCTTTTATACCATTTTCTAAACTATATCTTGGCTTCCATCCAGTACTTTCTAATTTAGAATTACTTACTATATAATCTCTCTTGTCAGGATCTCTACCAATTTTAGATTCCATGAAAACGAATTTTGGAAGTATTTTTTGTATTTTTTTACAAAGCTCTTTTTTAGAAATATTAGCACTACTTAAACCTACGTTATAAACATTATCCTTCATTTTTTTAAAATTTTCTATGCAATGGATTATTGCTGAACTTACATCTTTAATATGAATAAAGTTTCTTTTAAAGTTAGATTCAAAAAGAACAATATAATTATCTCGACAGGCTCTTAAGACAAAATCATTAACTAAAAGATCTGTTCTCATTCTACTAGAAGATCCAAACACAGTTGCCAATCTTAAGGCAATAGAGTTTTTTCTATTCATAAGAATACTTTCTGCTTCTACTTTAGTTTTTCCGTAAAGTGATATCGGTTTTAACGGAGACTCTTCTGTACAAAACTTATTTTTAATTCCAATTCCGTAACCACTATTTGTCACTGGATAAATAATTGGCTTAGTCTGACAGTGCTTTAAAATATTTTTGATATGATTGACGTTAATCTCCTTTGTTAATTTTACATCTTTATCACAAGCATTTGCACCAACTATCGCTGCAAGCGGAATAATAAGATCATTTTTTTTAATTTCTCTTTTTAAAAAATCTTCATTTCTAATATCTTCCTTAAATATGAATAATTTTGGATTATGAGCTAAATTTAATAAGCTATGCTGCTTAAAAGAAAAGTTATCAATTACAGTAACCTCATGATTTGAATTTAACAAATCTTCTACCAAAACCGACCCTATATACCCGGCCCCACCGGTGACTAATATCTTCATTTTTAAAATTTTACTTATTGGTTGTCCATACCTCTATACCATTATCGCTAAATCTAAATTTTTCATAGGTTGCTCCTAACCTTTTAAGTTTTTCTTTAATTGTTTTATGAAATAAGGGTGCTGAGTAAACTAGCAAATATCCTGTTTCTCCAGCTCCCAGCAATTTTCCTCCCAAAGCTCCAAATTTTAACGCAGTATTATAACATTTATCTATATAGCTGTTGGTGACCATTTGGTTTGTTTTTTTTTTTAAAAGCCAAGATGAATGTAGCATATCACCAAAGATTTTAACATCTCCCTTAAATAAGCATGACTTTATAGTACTCGTTATCTCGTTGATATTTCTTAATAGTTTTTTTTCACTTGCTAATGATTTCATTCTTTTTTTTAATTTTTTTTGAATCAGAGATGATTTTCTAGAATTTTTTAATTTAAATAACATTAGATTATATTCAAGCTCTAATTTAACATTTTTGGGAATTTTTAATTGTTCCACAAATATTTCTCTTTTTTTAAAATTTATTAAGTTAAATCCTCCAAAAGTAGAAGCATATTGATCTTGCCAACCACCTTCAATTTTTTGATCTAATCTCTCTATTTTATAAGCCAAATCAGCTATTTGATAATTATCAAAAGAATTTGTATTTCTAAAATAATTAAATACAGAAATTATTGACACAACAAGAGCTGAAGAACTTCCCAAGCCAGTTCCAGGCTCTGTTTCAGAAAATGTTTCTAAATCAAATCCAAAATTTGGTTGCATGGCAACTATTACAGATTTTATTAAGTCTAATACTCCATTAAATTTTATTGATGCCAAGTTATTGCAAGAGTATTTTTTGTTAAGATCTTTGCTAATTATATTTATTTTTAAATCTTTCCTAACAATTACAGTTGAAGTGCAATACTTATCTAACGTGCAAGATATAACTGTTGCATTTTTTTTATCAATTAATTGGGAAAAGTCTGTACCGCCACCAGAAAAGCTAACTCTAAGCGGAGCTCTTGCGCGTACTATTTTTTCTGAAAAATTAAATTTTGAAAGGTAAAATTTAGATTTAATAAATAAATCAATAGGTATTTTTTTTTTGGAAAGAACTGGAATAAAATTAATATTTCTATCAAAAGCTCTTATTACATTGTGATAAGTTTCGTCTTGATAAACATAAATAAATTTGCTTTTTAATACAGCTTTGATGGGATTTTCTATAGAACAACTTTTTGAAAGAGCTCTTCTTATGTCTCCGTCTGTAACAACTCCTATACACTCTTTATTTTTATTAACAATAATTGCAAAAGCATTCCCATCAGTATATTTTACAGTTAAAGAAATGCTTTTTAAAATATTTTTTATTTTAATATCTTGGTCAAATACAATTTTTTTTAAAAATCTAAATTTTTTTTGAATGTTCATTAAATAATTTAATGTTTTTTAGCACTTGATTAATACTTGTGTTTCTAAATTCCATAATTTTATAAGCTTTTTTGAAATACTTATCTTTCAAAACTGTCCAATACCAGGCATTTTTTTTTAATGGCAAATGTTCATCTTTTAGCCCATTGTTGTGGCTCATTTCAATGGCTACTATATATTTTTTTAGCTTTTTAATGAAAGTCAGTTTATCAAAACCCAAGCACTTTGATGCTAAATTTAAATGACCCAGATTCAAATTTAAACCAAAATCATTTTTATTAAATATTTTATAAAGCCTCAAATATTCATCATAATGATATAGAAAATAAAAATTTTTTTTTCTAGATCCTTCGGTTTCTATAGCAATTTTAACTTTTTCTTTTTTTGCAAATTTAACAATTTCTTTTAAGGAAATAATCATACTATTAAAAGAGTTGTTATAATTTATCTCATTTTTTTTAAATTTTTTAAATTTAAAATCGTAATTCTTTTTTGACTTGCTCTCTGAAATTGGATCCATAATAAATCCTGGATGGAATGTATAAAGTGATGCATTAATTTTTTTTGTAAAAAGAATAGAGTTTTTTATATGCTTTATACTTTTTTTTCTAATTAAGTAGTCTGAAGAAGCAATGTTTATAATTATGTTTTTTTTAGGTACAGGAAAATAATTGTGAACTAAAAAATTAAAAGGATATTTGAGAAGTTTATTTTTAATTGATTTTTCCCAGCAATGATTAGACCCGAGTTCAATATTTTTAATATTAAAACTATTTAATAAGTTCAGCACATTACTTACAGGGGTTTTATCTTTTGCAAATGTAGTGGAGATATATAATGACATCTAATAAAGCTAAATCAACAAACCACCATCAACATGTATTGTCTCACCAGTGATATAACTTGAGTGAGATGAAGCAAGAAATTTAATTAAAGAAGCAACGTCTTCGGGCAAACCAATTCTTTTTAAACTTATATTGGATAATAGTTGTTGTTTTTTAATTTTTGGTATTGAGGATATCATTTTTGTTTGGATCAATCCTGGGGCTATTGCATTCACCCTAATCCCTCTTGATGCAAGCTCTTTTGAAGATGACAGTGTAAATCCTATTAAGCCAGCTTTTGATGCACCATAAACTGACTGGCCAATATTTCCCTTTGTTCCAATTATAGAACTAATATTAATTATAGATCCACCTGACTTCATTAATTTTGAAAATAGCTGAGTTAAAATGATTGGAGCAATTAAATTAATTTTAAGCGTCTGAAGTATGCTGTCTTCAGTAATCATACCAATAAATGAATCTCTTAATATACCTGCATTGTTTACAAGAATATCAATATTTTTAAAGTCATTAAATATTAAATTAAAAACTTTTTTTATATCATCATAAGATTCGTTATCACAAGCAAAACATAAAATTTTTCCAGTCTTTTTTTTTAAAAGTTTTTTTTTTAAAAGTTCAAGTTTTTTTTTATTTTTTCCAAGTAAAATTAGATTTGCACCCTCGGAAAAAAAACTTTCTGCAGTTTTCGAGCCAATGCCACCTGTGGCCCCTGTAATGATTATATTTTTTTTATTAAACATTTGATCAATTAAGACAAATTTATAATTCTGGTAAGATAATTAATTAAATCATATCCATCCCAATGTATATCAATTTTTAATGCGTCTCCGACTGGAACAATTCTATCAACTCCCTTGAGACTGTAGCTAGAAATCTTTCTTCTTACTAATTCGGGATTAATTCCATGATAAGTGACAGTTTGAAACTTTGTATTAATGATTTTTTTTAAAAAAAATAAATTTTTAATATTATTTTGATAAAAATTTCCATTAACGCCTCTCAAATTCTCAATATCTTTAGGTATTTTTTTTAAACTAGACACGTATAGATAGTTACCATATTTTTTATATAACTTAATTCCTTTGAATTTAATTGGGTTTTCGCAGTAATTTAAAAACTTTTCTATTGCTAGGCTATCTGAAATCTTAAATTTTGATTTTACAATTTGAGAAAAAATTAACCAGAAATTATCTATTAAATTTTTTTTAGTTTTGTACCAAAAAATAACATGGGGACTTGAACATGCATTTTGCCCCATAGTATAGGTATCATTATAAAATTTATTTGCAATTATCGTCAAATCCATATCGTCTTTTAAATTAATAATTGACATTGAATATCTATCAGAAAACATCACATCAACACATCTTGGTGGTGTTTCAATTCTTTTTAATTCTTGCACAGTCTTGTCTCCACCCCAAATTATTCTAGCATCGCATCTTCCTGATATTTCTTTTGTAAAATTTGAATCTCTTGGAAAAAAAATAAAGCAATTACTTTTTTTTATTTTTAAATACTTTTTTTTATTTAAAATTTTATTAATACCTTCAAGAACAATTTCACTAACGGGATTTGAATTTTCTCCAATTCTAACAATATTTGAGTTTCCAGATATCAAGCCTATAGCAAATGAATAAGCAAAATTTATTGCAACATTTGAAGGTGTAATGTGGAATAAGATCCCTCTACCAAGACGGTAATGACTGTCTAGATATTTTTTTTGCATTTTTTGTAGATTGGAAAAGCGACACCAAAAAGCAAAACTAACAATTTCTGGATAGGTTTTTTTTATCTTTAAAAGATTAATTGATAGATCGTTAAAAAATTCCACGACTAATTTATCAAAAGGATGGGTCGAATAATTAAATTTTTCAATATTTTTAATATATGTAGATATTGTATTTTTAGATTGAGTCACTACATCCTCTAATTTCTGAATTTTGTACTCTTCCATAAATTTTAAAATACTTTCCTTTAATACCACAGCTACAATTATCCTCACCAATAATTTCACCCACATCCTGAGTTAAAATATTGTGACCAGGGTAACTAAATGGCAAAAGAGAGATTAATTGAACTATTCCTTTTTTTTTATTTACCGATATAAAATTTTTATCTCTTATAATAATATCAGAAAAAATAGTTGTATGAAAATGCCGATGAAGTTTACATTGAAAAAATATTGATCCAGTTTGTTCTACTAAACCATAATAATTTAAAATATTTAAAAAATTATATTTTTTCTTTAAAGTTTCATCAAAATATTTTTTAGAAACTTCGCTGTCTTTCATTTTTTTCCATCCACCACCGTGCACTAATGTTATGCCATTAAAATTTATTTGCTTTTTAAGAAAATTAGAATCATTAAAAAAAGCCCAAACTTTACTTGTAAAACCAAATACTATTTTTTTTTTATTTTTAGATTTAATAAAAGCTTTAATTTCTTTTTCGTTCAATTTATTGTTTTTGTCATAACAATAAAACTTTTCTAAAGCCATCAGTGAAAAACCTAACATTCCAACGTTTGAGGCAGAATAAGTATCTCCTTTTTGAAATTTTCTATCAATAATTAACAATGAATATTTTTCTTCTCCAAAATATGATGATAAAATTTTTAATAAAGTTTTAGATTGATTGATAGACGTAATCCTATCCAAAACAATTTTAGATCTTTGACCAGAAGTTCCTGAGGACAGAAGATAATTAAATTTAGTATTTTCACCTAGACTAGACAAGCTATATTTTTTAAATATTTCGATTGGCAAGAATGGAAGTTCTTCAATTTTACTTGATTTAAAATCATGTAGCGATACATCAATTATTTTTTGATAAATGTCGCAAGATAAATAATGATGCTTATTTAAATTATATAAAAAAAAATTGTATAACTTTATTCTTTTTTTTTTGTCCCAATTGTAAATATTGGTTCGATAAATATTTTCTAATTCTCTCTGAAGTCTAGGTATTATTTTCATTTATCAACATATTAAAGTAGCTCATATCCACTTTATTATTTTTTAACATTCTAATGTTTTTAATTTTTATGAATTTAAAAACACTTATATTTAAATTGTATTTTTTAGATACTTTTTTAAATATGTTTAAAAAATCTATTTTTTGGGTATAAAATATATAAATTTTGTTATCTTTACTGGTTATAATTAAATCATTAAAACCAACAGATTTTTTTATATCTAATAAATTAATTCTAACACCGTGAATTTTTACTTCCTGATCATTTCTATGATAAATAGATAAAAAACCATCTCTAGTAATTTTTCCAATATCGCGTGTATTTAACAAGCTAATTATTTTCCCTTTTTTTGGTATATCCGTATATTTGTTTGCATAGCCGATCATATTACTTTTACTTTCAATAAAAACTACTCCCTTTTTGTTAAAAATTTTTTTTTTATTTTTATCTAAAACATAAATTTTAGTTTTTGGAATAGCCTTTCCAGCGGTAAACTTTTTTTTTAAAAAATGACTATTTTCTAGAATAGATATTCTTGGTCCAGCTTCCGTTTGGCCATACATAACATAAAACACACCCCTCTTTTTTTTTAGAAAATTAAAAATAAAATTTTTATTTTTTAAATTAAGTTTTCCACCCGCTTGAGTAAAAATTAATAAGTCTTTACCAAAACTTCTATACAGTTTTAAATTTATTATTACGTCATAGGTATACGGAACTCCCGAAAAACTAGTGCAATTATTTATTTTAAGAAATTCCCAAAAAGATTTTTGTAAAAAAGAATAGCCTGTAACACAAATATTGCAATTTTTAATTAGATGCGTATTTAAAACAGACATCCCGTAAGAGTAATTAATGGGCATATAAATTACCGGAACGTGATTTTTTTTTATTTCTAATTTTTTAATTATAGATAAAGAATTATGTTTAATACCACTTTCTGATAACATTACAGTCTTTGGTTCTCCAGAACTACCAGAGGTTGGTATCATTACCTTACACTTACTATTTGTGTAGTAATTTTTTATTTTATTTACCGACTTAAATATAAAATATCTCTTTTTGTTAATATTTTTATAATTTAATTTTTCTAATATTTTGAATTTTTTAAAAGAAACTACATAAGAAGGATTGAATAGCTTAATATATTTTTGAAAAACCTCATCACTAATGTTTTCGTCTAACATCATTAAAATATGTTTTGATTTCATTAATGATATATAGTTAATAATTGACCACGCAGAATTATTGGTCATTAAAAAAACAAGTTGTTTTTTTTTATCTTTGTAAATTAAATTAATTATTAACCTTGAAATTTTTTTATAAGAAAAAAAACCTTCATCTGAACAATGAATTCCCTTTATTTCTGAACTTGGGATCTTAAACATTAATTAATGTTATTTAATATATTTCTTCAAAATTGTAATTGCTTTTTTAAAAGAGCTCATATCGACGACATCCTCAACATCTATTGCAATCTTAAATTTTTTCTCTAAACTTGCAATTAACTGCATATGAGCTACAGAATCCCATCCCAAACTTCCATATTTAAGTTTTTCAAAAGCAGTTTTTTTTTTTAGGTTTATGCTCTCCATGAAAGATTTCTTTATTAAATCTATATTTTTTTTACTTTCCATTAAACGATACTGTCTCCTTCGGAATAGTTTTTATTTGATTTACGATTCATTTTTTTTAAGTAAAATTTCATTGGTGACATACCATTTGAGGGTCTTAAAAAACTAACGTCTTTTATTTTTAATTTTTTTCCTTTTGTAATTGATTTTGCAGCATACGTACCCTTTTGCATTACTCTTCTTTGTGATAGCTCTTCTGTCTGAACATTCCAGCTATAAGTTCCAAGTGAATTTTCTATTTTTCTAATGCCTTTGACTAGCTCTTTTAAATCAGAACTGTCTAAAGATGCTATATGGTCTGGACCCCACATTTTTTTGTCTAAAGTAAAGTGTCTTTCTACAACTTTTGCACCTAAAGCTACAGCTGCGTAGGTAGCTTCTAAACCTGAGCTATGATCTGAAAGACCAACTATTGAGCTTGGAAAAAAAGATTGAATTTTTTTTATTCCGTTGATGTTTAGTGATTTGCTAGAGGCTGGATAGTTTGATGTACATTTAAGAATTACTAATTTTTTGCTTAAATTTAAAAAAAAGTTTACACTTTGATTAATCTCCTGCCATCTGCTCATACCTGTAGATAAAATCAATGGTATTTTTGATTTTCCTATAATTTCCAACATAGGAAAATTTAACATGTCAGCACTGGCTATTTTAATTATTGGACATTTTATTTTTACTAAGAAATTCGCAGAAATGATATCTCCTGGGGTGGAAAAAAAAATTATCTTTTTTTTTTCACAGTATTTTTTTATTTTTTCGAAATCAGAGAAGCTCAATTCCCATCTTTTCACAAGATCGAAATGTGATATATTCTCTTTTAGATTTTTGATTTCGTGGCTTGGTCTTGGACAATTCTTTCTAATTACATGTTCAGTTTTAAAGGTTTGAAATTTAATTGCATTCACACCACACTTAACAGCCTCATCTACAAGTTTATATGCTAAACTTAGCTTACCATTATGATTTATTCCGGCTTCAGCAATAATAAAAGTTGGTTGCTTAGGTCCAATAGCAGTTTTATTTTTTAATTTTATTAACATTTCGATATTTCATTATCACTTTTGCTGGATTTCCGCTACACATTGAAAAATTTGAAATACTTCCATAAAGTTTAGATCCGGCGCTTAACTTTGATCCATAACCCAGTGATGAATTTGGCATTATGGAGGCGTGCGAGCCTAGAAAGCTACCGGTACCACATTTTGCCTTTCCATGAACACTAGAGTGCGGTGATAATACGGAAGATCGACCTATGTTGCTCTGATGACCAATCAGTGAAAAAGAATTAATCACACAATTTTCAGATATTTTAGAGAAAGGGCCAACAAAACAATTTGGACAAATTATAACACCATCTTTAATAGAGGAATAGTTAGAAATGTAAGCTGTCGGATGAAGAATTGATAAAAGTTTATAATTTTTTTTTTTTAATTTTTTTCTATATTCTTCTCTTTTTTGGATATTTCCCAGAGTAATGATGAATAAATTACTTTGATTGGTCTTGGGAATAGATCTAAAATACTTAATCTTCTTTTTAAGCATTTTTTCAAAAAAAATTTCATTACTTTTATCTTTGTCTACAATACCCAATATATTAAATTCTTGATTAGTTTTTTTTTTTATATCAAACAAGTAGCTAATTATTTCTATTGCAAAACCTCCACCCCCGATTAAAAAAATATTTTTCATAGTAATAGTGAATTTTTTTAGTGTTTATTAATAACCAAATATAATAATTAAAAACTTATCAAATTACTTGATACTTTATATCATAAATATATATATCAACTAAATGAATATAAGGCAATTATCAAATAAGTTCATAGAAAATGGATCGTTAATAAAAAGTAATATAAAAAATTCCTCTATTAAATTACTTGATAAAAAAAAAATTATTAAAGAATTTGAAAAAAAGGGAGCTGTACTTTTTCGTGGATATAACTTTGATAAAAAAAATTTATGGAAATTTGTAAAACAATTCACTCTACAATTTTCTAATGATGCGCAAAGAAGAGATGTGAAGTTTAATAATAAGAATATTAGAGGGGTAGATCCTGGAAACCAAGAAATAAAAATTCACAGCGAATCGAGTTTTAATAGTGCTTGTCCGGAAATTATATGGTTTTTTTGCAATAAAAAACCTTCAAATAGATTAGATGGTAGAACAACTATTTGCGATGGAGTAAGAATTTGGGAAGAATTGAGCTACTCATCTAAAAAGTTTTTTTTAAGCAACCCAATTTATTACAAATTAAAAATTAATATTGATTTAGAATCAAAGAATATGAAAAAAAGAGAATGGTATTTAAATAACATAGGAGCTATAAATCCAGTTCTCAACCCTAAAAATAAATCAATAGACTATGGTCAAATTGCTTTTGCTGTAAATGAAACAAGAGTTCCAGGTCAACTTTCCTTTTGCAATCACTTATTAATAGACCTCAAATATGAGCCCCAAATTATAGCCAGAACAATAAGTAAAAAAAAATATTTACCAAAATCCATAAGTAAAGAATTGAGTAAAATTATTAAAAAAAATATTTACAAGATTAATTGGAAAAATGGTGATCTTGTAATGCTTGATAATAAAAGATTCATGCATGGCAGGGAATCATTTAAAAAGAATAGCATAAGAGAAATCATTAATATCCAATCAAAGTATGCAACCTTTGGTTATGGAAATTCTACTAGAAATAAATAATGTTTTAATAATTTAATTTTTCTTCATAGAGTTAATATTTTTAACAAATAAATCAAAAAAAGTATCACTTGTATTTACAAAAAAATTACAAAAAATTTTTTTTACTGCAATCAATTTTTTATTATAAAAAAAATTATAATAATATTTTTTATTTATGATTTTTATAAATAATTTTTTATCTTCACAAATTAGATTATTTTTTTTTAATTGGTTAAAAATAGAAAAATATTCTTTTCTTGCTTTAAAAATTTTTTTATTCCAGATGGTAATAAATGGTATATTGTAATTGATGGAGTTGGCCAGACTAGTACTGGGACCATCTATTATGTGTAAATCCATATAGTCAAAGTAATCTTCTGACAAGCCTTCTTTTAAATATTTAATTTTTATATTTTTAAGATTCATAAAAGGATAGAACATCCACTCTTGGTTTTCGAAAATAGTCTCACCGAATCCTTTTAATTTAATAAAAATTGTAATTTTAATATCAGATAAATGGTTGTCTAAATATAAAAAGAAATTATTAATAAATTGTCTATGTTTGTGCATTTTTGAAGAAGTTAATCCATGAGTGCAGTGAATTTCAAATAGACTCGACAATGAAGTGGGAGAAAATAAAAAATTTAGTTTTTTGTTTTTTATATTATTAAAGCAAAAATTTTTTTTATATAAATTTTTTTTATAACTTAGATTAATGCTTGGGCTTTTAATGTAATTAATGTGTGAATTATTTTTAAACGCCCAATCCGACCATGCAAAAAAATAATCAGAAAAGTTATTTGGATCAGAAACTTTACCATTCCAATCCAAATTATAACCTCTTTCATAAATACAGCCACCACCATTATTCTGAATTGTAAGAAGAATTAGATTTTTTCTTTTTGCAGCAATAGCAGCCAATGCCGGTGCTATACGATTAGACCATTCGTTTTGATGAAGCAAAAACTGAATTTTATTTTTATAATAAAATTTTTGATAATAATCAACAAATCTACTTATTAATTTTTTATTTAAAATAATTTCATGATTTTTTTCAATTAAGATAACGAGCAACAAATTTGAAAGTTTCTGATTAAAATTTATTTTAAAATATTTTAAATTTTTAAATTTACGTTTTAAGTTATTATAAAAAATAATCTTATACCTATTAAAAAAAATAATTTTTTGTTTTTTATTATTTTTTGATTTAAAATTTATTTTGGGAACTTTTATAAAATCGATACCTTTAATATCTAATATTCTAGTATCTACATCCAAATAACCAATTTTATGTGATAACTTAGAGATTGCTTGGTGTCTTACTTCTGTTGAAATTGTTAATTTTTTCAGTTTATTGAGAATTCTCCAAAAAAATTCTTTTTTGGTAATTTTGACTTTTAAGTCTGAACTTTTGTATAATCTTATTTTTTGTTGCGTAAGTTTAGGACATGAAATGTTATTTATTTTTAGGATTTCTTTAAATATTAAATATCTTAAATCCAAACTATCTCCTAAATTTTTCTTGAAAAGAGGGTTATTTAATAGTTTTTGTTGATTGGTTTTTATAATTGTAGTGGTGACTTTATTTTCTAAAATGTATTTATCTACTTTTGTAAGGATGTCTAAAAATGAAGCAATTGATTTATTGCTATTAATTTTAATTAAAATATTAGTTTCATCATAACTTAAATTATTATTTTCACTAGATATTTTGATAAACTCTTTTAGTATTTTTGCCTTAATATTTTGAAGTTTTTGAATATCTTTTTTACTCCATTCTTCCGCTAAAAAAAAATCTATTGATAAATTTTCTAACATTTAATCTTGGAAATTTTTTCTTTGCAAATGCCACTCATCTATATTTTCTGTTAATTTGGGGATGTTTTTTTCTATTTCAGAAATATTTTGTATTTTTTCAACAATGCATATTTGATTATCACGAAATTTTGGATTAACTTTAATTAGACATCTTCTTATGAGATCTGATACTTTTCCTTTAAATGAAAATTTTCTAAAATCTTTCTTAATTAAACTATTTTTATCCTTAAAATACATTCCAAATTCCGCTTCATAATATTTATGCTCTAAAACTTTGAAACCTGACCATTTAAATAAATTAAAAAGTTCATTTTTTGAATATTCTCTAAAATGTGGTCGCCAATCCCCATTGTAGAAAATATTACTACTTAAAATTGGTGTATTATTGCTGTTTCCCTTCAATATGGAAACTAGAGAATAATAACGAGAAATATTATCTGTAGTCAAAATCATTTTTGCATTTTTTTTCATAACCCTGTTAATCTCCTTAAGTGCATAAAAGGGATCGTAAAAATGCTCAATAACATCAGTAAATATTACTAAATCGATTTCTTCATTTTTTATTTCAATTTTTTTAGAAATTTTTTTTGTAGATATTCTTGGGTCTAAATCAGCTTCTAGTAAATCAACGTTAATTTTCTTCATTTCGTATTTAAATTCTTCATGAAAGCCAATGCCTAGACCATAAAACTTTGAAATATTTTTTTTTTTTGGGAAATATTTGTTTAATATTTTTGGGGTAATTCCTGGATAGATGCCAATGTCTAATATTTTTAGCTTATCTCTTCCTAAAAAAAATTTTTTTAAAAAATTAATTATTAAATTAAACCTAACAAAATTAATTGTTAATTCATCCTGTCCATTTAACCATTTTGTCGGATGATTTTTAGTTACTGTCCATTTGTATGGAATATCATTTATAATAAATTTTTTAAGGTTCATTTAAAGATAATTTTTGAATAAGTTATAATATTTATTTGACATTGTTAAAGAGTTAAATTTTTTATTTATTGTTACATTTGCTGCTAACCCAATTCTAATTCTTTTTTTATAGTCATTTGAGAGGTCTAATATAATTTTTGTCCATTGAGAATAATTGTTTTTAATAATTACAAAACCATTTTTATTATTTTTAACTATTTCACTGATTGCACCAACTTTAGACGCTACCACTGGTAATCCATTCTGCATGGCTTCAGCCATTGAATAACCAAAGCCCTCAAATGTCTGTGTGGGCATTAAATAGATATCAATGTTATTTAAAAACAAATTAATTTTTTTCTTAAACAACCCGTTAAAAAATATTTTTTTAGATAGTTTTTTTTTAATTACTTTTTTTTTTAAAAAACTAATATAATTTTTTTGACCATCTCCAACAATGTTAAGTACTATATTTTTATTACTTTTTTTTTCTAAGTTAGAAAAAACATCTATTATAAAATTATGGCCTTTGTGATCATCAATAGGGCCAGACATCCCTAAAACTATTTTTTTCTTATTTTTTTTTCTCTTTTTTGGAATAATTAATCTTTTATTTTCTATTCCATTATAAATAATCTTGATATTTTTCAAAGGTGTGTGATTTGCAATTTCTTTTTTACTAGCTTTTGAAACTGTAAGTATGCATATTGAAAGTCTATTTATAATTGAACTTAAAAAATCAGCGATAGTTTTGTATATCCAAAACGCCTTATGCGGAGCATGGTGTATTAATAAAAAATTTCCTTTTTTAGAAAATTTTTTATAAAATATTAAATTAGCAAAAAAACAAGTAAGACCCCCTGGATAGCCACCATTATTACTTAATAAAACGTCAGGTTTAATCTTTTTAATTAAATATGAAAATTCAAAAAAAAACAATCCTAATGTAAAAATGTATTTAGCTAAATTTATTATTTGATTTTTGTTTTTTTTTAAAAAAGTTTTTTTTAATATAATTATTTTAAAGTTTTTATTTTTAATTTTTTTGGTAAGAAATTTTAATCCCTGATTTCCCGGATTTGTGACTACTATGAATTGATTTTTTTTATTTGGCCAACTATTAATTAGTTCTGCCATGTGAGTGTCTACTCCTCCATAACCATACTGCTCATAATAAATAACAATTTTTTTATTCATCAAAATTTAAGAATAAATACTAAAGAAATTTTTTCTGAACTTCCTGAATTAGCTCTAACAATCCCTGCCCCATGTCTATATTTAAATTGGGAGTATAATTTCTTCCCAACTTGGGTTCGTAAGAATAAGGAGTTCTCACATAATGGTCAGGATGTTCATAGGTTTTAAATTCAATTTCCTCTTCTTTGTAACCCAAAATTTCAGAAAGAACTTTTAATAGGTCATAGACACGCATTGTGTCTTTTCCTTTTAAATTAATACTTTGATTTTTAAAACTATCATTCATGGCTTCTACACTCGATATGGCTGCATCCTCAACATGAATATATTCCCTCATTGTCTCCGGACTTCCTCTATAAATAACTTTTTTATTTTTAATAGAGTCGTAAATAATTTTTGTTAGACCATTAGATAAATTGGACCTTGGCCCGTAAAGAGAGCCATATCTTAAGATTGTATAGTCTGTATCAAATTTTTTCTGATATTCCTGGATATAATCTTCTGCTGCCTTTTTGCTACATTTATAAAAACTACCACTTCTACTATATACATAGACAGTACTAGCAAAAATATATCTTTTAACGTTGTTTATTTTGCAATTTTCTAAAATATGTAGATTTCCAATAATATTTACCTCTGCAGTTTCTAGTGGTTTTTTTCTTGCATCATCCAAATCTGCGATAGCTGAAAAATTATAAACAATTTCATTACCTTTAATTGCACCAGTAATATCAGAAATTTTTTTAATGTCCCCGACTACCATTTTTTGGTCAGGTCTAAGATATTCAGATTTTTTGAGGTCAAAAATGGTTACGGCATGTCCCTGTTCTGATAATTTATCAGCTACATGTGAGCCTAAAAAACCACTTCCACCAAATACAATTATATTCATTAAGAAAAATCTAAATAACCTTTATGGGCTGAATAGTCTATTAAAAAATAGACAGTGTTTTTTTTTAATATGCCACTTAATATACTTTTTTTGTTATTTAAAGATTTCCTTAATTGCCTACCCCTTGAAAAACCAATCACTAAAACAATAATATTTTTTGCATTTTTTATCATACTCTCTGAAATACTAATTCTATTAGGAAATCTGTTATCAATTTTAACAAAGTTAAATCCATTTGTCGTGTTTTTTTTTGATTTTTTAAATAGTGAAGCTATGTGACCATCTTCTGCTAATGTTAACAAAACTACATCTAAATTTTTAATTTTATTCTTATAATCCTTACATTCTTTTCTAGGGTCTTCAGGAAAAGTATTAATATTATGATATTTAACTTTCGCAAAATTCAAATGATTAATAAAATTATTTCTAATATTGTGGCTATTAGTGTCTTTGTATTTTTCATAAAGGCGCTCATCAGAAAGATAAAAAGTGTATTTTTTTTTATGATAAGAAAATTTTCTTGACCAATATTTGTATAAAGAGCAAGCAGTCTTTCCACCCGTCAAAACGACAGATAAACTTTTTCCCTTTAAATTTTTGATTATATGATTAAAAAGATCAACAAATCCCTGCTTCCAACTGTTTTCGTTATAGTAAATTAAAAAGAATTTATTATTTTCCATATTTTCTCTTCAGGGTCTTTACTGCTACTTCCATAGTAATAATTATATATAGATTTATGTTCACTTTTAGATTTTGAAACCTTTTTACTATAAAACCATTTTAAAAATTCATCTCTAGTATAAAAACAATTAACTCTATTATCAAATGGAATTGTTGGTGGAACTTCTAAAGGAATAAACATTGCAGAATTAATATTAAAAAAACTAGATTCATATATAAGGTTTGAATATCCACAAATCACCGTTTCTGAAAAAGGAAGGATATTCCATGTTTTAAATTTTTTTTCAAATATGATATTTTTAGATAGAATTAATTTATTTTCAATATCGAGAATATTATTATTTGAATGTGGTGTTATAACAATAACTGTATCATCTGGTAATTTAATACTGTTTACCAAGTCAATAAGATAAAATGCGTCCTTGGATGAAAGTGGAACTAAAATTATTTTTTTGTTTAAAATATTTCTTTTTTTTCTATAAATATTTTCTTTTTTTTTAATTCCAACTAAACTTTTCCTGTATTCAATTGATTTTAAATTTCCAGATATAGATATTTTATCTTTTGGATAAAACGTAGATAATAAATTATAATATTGTGTTCCTTGTACGATAAAAAAGTCTGGAGCTGGGCAGGTATTCAAACCATCAAAATTATTACGGGGATGAAACTCTTTTTTTGAATTAAAGCAAGCTCCATAATTTTTACTATTCAAGCTATGCTGTAGTGCTATAGATTTAACATTATTCAAACGTTTTTTTCCAAAAAAATATCCAGACCGAGCCTGCAACCACAACTCGTCATAACTAATAATTTTATGCGTTCCTTTAATATCTCTAAAAAAATTATATTGACACAATCCATGCAAATAATCGTTTTGAATATTGGTATAAAAGCTCTCACTCATTTCAAAATTCAAAATATCAAAAAAATTTAATTTATTAATAATAAAATTTTTTTTATACTGTTTTTTTTTAAGAAAAATTATTTTAATATAAAACTTAAAGCAGACTAAGGTTATATAAAAAATATCACAAACTGTTAGATACGCTTCAACAAAAACAACTCTACTTTTTTTTTTAAGCCTAATTAGATCATAAAAAAATTTAAAATTTTTAATTGGGTTGTTTATGTATAGCAAGTATGCATTTTGTTTTTTAAAAGATGCTGAATTCGGAATATTATGTAGATGCCTATCTATATGCTGATTATTTAAAAAAATCCAATTCATGGGAAAATATGACAAAAACCAGATCATTTTTTTTTGAAAGAAAAAATTTTTTTGGCGGTATTTCCAAAGTTTCAAAAAAGAAGTTTTTAATAAAATTGAGATCAGAAAAAATAAATTATTTTTTATAAAAAAAATAGGACTTAAGTTATATTTTACGTAAAGTTTAAAATTAAATTTATACTCAATCAAAGCCTCTTTTTTTTTAAAATTACACCTCAGGGACTTAATTAGTAAGGAGTCATCAGTTATTATATTAATTTGATTTGATTGATATGAGTATTTTTTTACAAAATACACTATGAAAATTTTTTTTATCCAAAGATTATTTAATTCCGTGTCTTTTCTACATAAAGAGTTAATCCACCATAAAGAAAAACCATTACATTCAAAAAATTCTGTAATTTTTTTATTATTAATCTTATTATCTTTAAATTTGGCGATCCATTCATTGTAATCTTCTATGGCCTTTTCCCATATATTGTAAATATTTTTACTATCTATATTATTAATATTTTCTAATTTTAAAGATCCCTTTAGAAAAGTAATCTTGATTTCTGAACTCATATATTTTTTTTATTAATTGTTTTTTCAATTTCATCATGAAAAAAAGAATAATTTTCTTTTGTATTGCTTAAACTCACATTATTTACCAAATCACTCACACTGTATTTTTTTTTAATAACTTTTTTATTTAATATGTTGTTCTTTAAGGAAATTTTATTATGAGAAACATGAAAAAATCTCTGAAAATTATCTAAGAAAGAATTGGTATATTTCTTGAAATTTTTTTCTTGGAAAGCATAATAATCTTTATTTAAAATAGTTGATTCTATTAATGCCGTTCCAGGTGGACCTATAATCAAATCGACACTATTTAAAATTTTAGTAAAATCTCCATATCCGTATCTGGTGGCAATATATTTTTTATCCAATTCTATATTTTTATTTTGAAATCCTACCCTGTCAAACTCTAATTTATTTTTACCTTTAATTAAAAATATTTTAATACCAAGTTCCCCCAAAACCTGAGATATGTCATTGTAGTATTTTTTTTCCATAGACATCGTTTCATTGACACATCTTGTAAATCTGTCTTTGGTCAATATAAGAGCATTTTGGTATGTATTTCTTTTTTTAAATTTTTTAGAGGTCAAGAAATTTACATAATGTGGAAATGGTAATTCTAAAATTAAATTTTTTTTAACTCCTTGGGATACAAGGCTTGAAGTATCAATCGCACCAAAAGAAATATATTTGTTAAATAATTTAAATTTACCTTTTTTTAATTCCTTATAACCCTCTAAATTTAAAGAATGGGGCATAAGAAATGATGGTATTTTATTAATTTTTGCTGAATATCCGCTGGCAATAAAATGCTCATATAACTCACCTCCTATGACCATTGATGATATTTTTTCTTTTTTAATTAAATTATTTAAATAAATATAATAGTCGGCAATAATATTAAAATTATTAAATACAAATTTTTTAAAAATATACAGCAAAAAAAAATTAGGGAAGTAACTTTTTTGTCTTTTTAAATTTTTTAATAAATTAGAATAGAAGTTTTTTTTTAAAATTTTTTTGTCAGATTTGTTATAATAATAAAAACTTAAATCTTTTTTCAATAAAATTTTTTTATTAAATGTGGAAGGTATCATCCATGAATGAGTATTATTTTTTAACATAATATTTTCAAAAAAAACATTCATTTTACCTCCAGGAATAAATAGTATTTTTTTTTTATTATTGATTTTGAAAAAATTTATGATTTTAAAGAAAAAAAAGGATAAAAAATTGAATTTAGAAAATAAATTATTTAAGTTTCTTTTGCCTCCAATATAATTATTACCAATATTTTGATTAATTATGTTTAGATTAATTTTTTTTTGGTTTGAAAAGTATTTAAGTACCTCTAAAAAAAGACTATCTAAGCTTAAAAAGGCATATACATTATCTTTTTTTTTTAAAAAAATATTTGAAAAACAATAGTATTTTTGGAATAAATTTATAAGACTTTCTACAGAACTGGAAAAGCAAACGCCTAGCGAAAGACCTTTGTAATTTGAGATATCCCTTTCGTCCCTAAGAAACCAACTCCATATAAATTTTTTTGTGAAAGAGGAAATTCTATTTTTAATATTATTATCAATAAAATCATCAAAAAAAAAAAATTTTAAATTTTGCAAATTATTCATTTGAAAATTCGAACCTACAAGAATAAATGTAAAATCATCTAATTTGCGATTTGTCTCTTTAAAAATTTTTAGCTCTTGATCATTTGATAGAATACAAATTTTTCTACTCATTTAAGATATTTTTTTAAATCTAAGATATTTTTTTTTCCAATCCTCATAATTGCCTCTTCGGTGGTTCCTCCAATATGCGGTGTAAAAATTGCATTACTCATGGATAGTAGTTTTTTTTCTAAAAAGGGCTCTGGTTCATATACATCAAGCGCTATTTTTAAATTTTTTTTTCTTATAATCTTACATAGATCTTTAAGATTAATAACTTTGCCTCTTGATGTATTGATAATAATCGCATTTTTTTTCATTATCTTTAGCTCTTTATAAGAAATCAAATTTAATGTTTTTGCTGTTAACGGAGTATGCAGGGTAATTATATCTGATTCAGTTAAAATTTTATTTAGACTTACTGCTCTTAAATTATTTTCTTTTTCGAATTTTAAATCACGCTTAATGTCGTGATACAAAATAGTACACTTAAAAGCTTTCAATCTTAAGGCAACTTCTCTTCCAATGGTGCCCAAACCGATAATTCCGACTTTTTTTTCATACAACTCAAGACCTTTTGTCGGTTGCCACTTAAACTTCTTAAGTAAATTGTTATTTTCATTAATATTTCTGATTAAATTTAAAATATTTCCCACAACCAGCTCAGCGACAGCTACTGAATTACAGCCTGAAGCTCTTAAAACTTTTATTTTTTTTTTTAAACAAAAATCTACATCAACATTATCCAACCCTACTCCAAATTTTGTTATAATTTTTAGATTTTTAAAATAAGAAATTTCACTCCTGTTGAAATCCTGAAGTCCTAATATTATACCATCTACATTTTCATACACTTTTTTTTTGTTTTTTGAAAAAATATTATTTGTATCAATAATAATTTTAGAAAAAGTTTTTTTTAAAGATTTGATTAAAATAGCGTTTTCTTTAAATTTTTTTTCAGCTATTAAAATAGTACTTTTTCTCATGCCAGTTTATTTTTTTTTAACCACCACTTAATAGATGGGATTTGCCATTCAAAATCAATATCTCCCACACATTGATCTTGCTCTATAAATTTAGTTTTTTCACCGATCCATCTAAATGGCATGGGATTTTGTTTTAAATTTTTTAAAATTCTTGCTTTTGATATTGTAAATGATCCTGTGCAGAAGAATGAATCTGTGCTTTTATCTCTATCACAGGAAAGGTCTGTATATTTAGATATCGTTTTATTAGGAATGTAAGTTTCCAAATAAGTTTTGTTAATTTTTTTGGCTCGTACTGGAGAGAACATATTAAATTTTGATACAGTGGTTACGGAATCTGTATTTTTTTGTTTAATTAATTCAAATCCTTTTTTTAACTCTTCGGAACTAATACATATAGAATTACACAGCAATATAATAAAGTTTGAAATTCTTTGGTTTTCTTTATAACAAACATTAACTGCATGTTGAATGGCATCTTCCAGTAAGGCTTCGTCAGAACATAGTTTTTTTGGTCTATGAATAATTTCACATTTAACTTTTTTTGAGTATTTAATTATTTCTGGACTATCTGTTGAAACGTATATTTTGCTAATGCTTTTACATTCAAGAGCTGCTCTTAACGGGTAGGTAAACGCAGGTTTTCCAAAAAAATTATAAACATTTTTTCCCTTAACACTTTTACTATTATGCCTACCAAGTAGAATTGCTATATTCATGCAAAATTACATCTATACTTATAATATTTTTTACTAAGCGGCACTTTTATAATTTCATTTTTACGATCAGAGATAAAACAACTTGTTATAATTTCAGAAACTACCAAGGCTCTTTTCAAATTAGAATAATTAAAATCTTTTGCAAAAATTTCCTTAATTGTCGCTCTTGTCATTTCGACAACATTAAATTTTTTATAAATTTTGATATTTTTTTTGCTAGGTTTAAAAAGATAATAATATAAGGGCTTCGATCTCATTAATTTTGGCCTCTCTTCTAGTGTCATAGCGTTGTTCAGTTCATCAAAGAGTACTTCATAATTTTTAGATTTAAAAGTCATCTTATATGGTAATCCTGTATTTTCACTTAAGTCAAAAAAAACTTTTGCCTGAGATTTGTAATTAATTACACCGTATACGCCTGGATCTTTGAATTTTTTTCCTCTTGGATTGTCTGTATTGCTTTTGTCTACCTGCGCAAATACTGATTTTGGTTTTTCATCTAAGAAGTATTGGGAAATGTCAAAAAAAGTTGATCCCATGTTTCCTATTCCTGCAGAAGGTGAATTGATAAAGATATGGGTAATCTTCTCTTTCTTTTTTTTAAAAAATTTTTTTAAATTAATTAAATTAGGGGAGTAGGTTCTGTGAGTATTGACCAAAATTCTTTTTTTATATTTAATTGAAAGGTCTAAAATTGTTTGTGCCTCTTTCATTGATACTGCGATAGGTTTTTCAATTATAATTTTTTTTATTTTGGAATTGGTGATTAAATTCTTAATTATCTCAAAGCGGCTAGCCGTATTGGTTACAACACAGGCTAAATCTGCCTTTATATTTAATAGAGTTTTATAATTCTTATAAAATGGAATAGTATTTTTTTTTATAGTTAATTTTTTATCGCAAATTCCAACTACGTTTATTTTATTTTTTTTTAAAGCTAGGTGATATCTTTGTCCCATACCCCCATAACCAAATATGATAGCTTTCTTCATCATTTTTTACTATGTCGTTTTATTGAACACTTCTGAAAAAATTTTTTTTACTTTTGTTTCTTTAGTTATTAAAGAAAAATTAATATTTTTTTTATTTTTATTTTTTACACATAACATTGTTAAAAAATAAATTTTTTTACTAGTTTTTAAATATTTTTTTTTATATGGCAAGCTGTCAAATGAAAAAGTTACATCTGTAATTTTATTTTGAATAAAAGTTTTTTTCAAAAAAACTAAATAGTTCTTAATATTAATTGTATAGTTTGAAACAACATTTTTCTTTTTTATCTCCGATGGAAATCTTTTTGTTAGATCTAATTCTGCTTTAAAATCTAAACCAAAATGAACTCTTGGAGAGTCTATAAAGGTATATTTTTTTGATACTCTAACCATCTCAGAAATAATTTTTTTATAATTTTTGTTATGATTTAATACCCCTGTAGTAAAAACCAAATCAAATGAACTATTTTTAAATTTTAATTTAGGTCCTTTTGACACTAAAAATTTAGATTTTTTTTCGGAATTGAACCTTTTTTTGGCTAGTTGGATCATCTTAGACTCTATGTCCAATCCAAAATAATTATGACTACCAAAAAGTTGTTTAAATATTTTATAAAATCCACCAGTCGCACAACCAATATCTAAAATGTTTTTTAATGATTTTTTTTTAATTTTTTTTAAAAGAGCAGATTCAGATTTATATAGGTCTTTTTTGTCACTTCGATTTTGTAAGTAAAAATCTAAACTATTACCTTTCCCCCATTGCGTCATAATTAATGCCTGTTTATTTAAAATTTATTTTTTTATAAACTTTGCTGTTAAAAAGTATTTCCATGTTTCTAGTAAAGTGTCTCATTGTTTTTACTTGTCCTAAGGTACAGCGTATATACTTGTCATCATTGTCTATAGTCATAGGCCTAATAATATATTTTTTTTCATAAAGTTTTTTAATTATATAATCAACATGTTTTTTACTTGGCAATTTAAACAAAACTGTATTTGAATACTTTCCTATAACACTGATCTTAAATTTTTTTAAAAAATTACTAAAAAAAACTCTGGCCTTATTTATTTCACTAACGTGATTTTTCATTATTTTTATATTTTTTAAAAAATAATTAATAATCTTAATATTTATTCCATTAACCTCATATATTGGCTTTATTGATTGCATATATCCAATCAATTTTTTGTCAGCCACTGCATACCCTATTCTGGTTCCCGCTATTCCAAAGGCTTTAGAAAAGGTTCTTACAACAATTAAATTTTTATGTGTTTTTGTTAACGGTAGTGCATTTACATTGTTAAAGTGAGCATAAGCTTCGTCAATAACAACTAAAGAATTTATTTTTTTTGCTATTTGTAGTAGCTGTTTAATTTGTAAAATAGTTAATATTGATTCAAGAGGTTGGTTTGGATTGGCCAATGCTATAATCTTTGGTTTGTTTTTTGCAATCATTTTTTTTAGAACATTAAAATAATTGAAATTTTTATCTAATTTTAGTTTTAATGGTAAATACTTTGCTCCAAACATTTGGCAATAAACAGGGTACATAGCAAAACTGGGCTCTAGAGCTAGCACCTTGTCTCCAGTATTTGCAAAAACATTAAAAATTCTCAACAACCCACCATCAGCACCATCTGATATGAATAAATTTTCTGGTTTTGTTTTTAACCATTTGGATAAATTGTTATAAACTTCTTTAGGGTCAGGATATGTTCTTAAATCAAAAGATTTAATAGTTTTAAATAAAGAATTTAATTCTTTGTTAGAAAAATCTTCGACTCTTTCATTTCTTTCCATTGTGTAATACTTTTCTCTATCGGAAATCCAGTGTGGCAGTCTTGGGACAAAATTGATATTTTTTTTGGGAATGATCATTGTTTAATTAATGTATAATATTTATAATAAAAACATTGAATATTTTATAAATTTATAAAAAGCAAGTAATTTACTATGGATATCTCGGCTGTAATAATTGGAAGAAAAGGAAGCAAAAGAATTCCATCTAAAATGTGGCAAAAAATTAATAACTTTTCTTTAATTGAATGGAAAATTAAACAATTAAAAAAAACTAAAGTCAAAAGAATATATGTGGGTAGTGATGATATAAAGTTAAAAAAAATTTGTGACAAATACAAGGTGATATTTGTTTTAAGAAAAAATAAGTATTGCGACGAAAAAAAAATAACACCCAACGAAATGGTCAAAAACATGCTCGCCCATGTCAAGGGTGACTATGTTTTGTGGGCACATCCGACAAATCCATTAATATCCTCAAAAATTTACAATGAGGCAATAAACTTTTACATACAAAAAAGCTCTACTTTAAAAAAAAATAGCCTCTTTTCTGCAACAAAATTACAAGATCATTTTTGGAGTTCCAGTAAAAAACCAATTAACTATAATTTAAATAGCAAAATTCACGTAGTAGCAAAAAAATTGAAACCTCTATATCGACAAAATGGAGGTATCTTTATTAGAAAAAAAAACGAAATGGAAAAAGATGGTCTGTTTGTTGGCAAAGAACCATTGCTATTTTCGATGGATGAAGTTTCTGGATGGGATATTAACTATCCTTGGGAACTTGAAGTGGCAAAAATTTTATTAAGAAACAAAAGGCAAACAAAAATGGTTTAGTTATTTTTTTCTTTAAAAAATTTACTTACCTTAGAACAGATAAACTCAATCTGCTTTTTTGATAAACTAAGGGAACTTGGTAAATGCAAACTTCTTTCTGAAAGATCTATTGAATTTTTAAACAACCTATTATTTAAATTATATTTTGATTTAAAATGATTTGATTTATGGATCGGAGGAATCATTATCCTGCTCTCAACGCCCTCATTAAATAAAAATTTTATTAACGATTTTCTTCTGTTCTTATTCTTAAGAATTATTGTAGTTAGCCAGTGTACTGATTTATAGTTTTTTTTCTGTTCAAAAAAAGATATATGTTTATTATTAGTTAATAGTTTTTTATAAAGATTAAGCTGTCTATCTCTTGCTTCTAAAATTTTTTTAATACTTTTTATTTGAGCGCAACCGATTGCTGCTTGAAGATTTGTCATTCTGTAATTAAACCCTAGTTTAATAAATCTATACCTCGTCTTCTTGGACATTCCATGATCTCTCAACACTCTCGCAGAGTCAGCAATCTTTTTATTATTAGTAATAATTGCGCCTCCTTCGCCTGTTGTTATAATTTTATTAGCAAAAAAACTTAGTGTTGAGGCGTCACTTTTAGTCCCAATAATTTCATTTTTGAACTTTGCTCCAATACTTTCTGCATTATCTTCAATAATTTTTAAATTATATTTTTTTGCTATTTTATTTATTTTGTTCATTTCACAGGGATGGCCAAATTGATGAACGACAAGTATCGCCCTAGTTTTTTTTGTAATTTTTTTTTCTATTTTTTCTGGATTTATGTTTGGAGACAATCTTTCAATGTCGACAAAAACTGGCTTTGCTCCGGCTAAAAGAATCATGTTGGCTGGTGCAATAAAAGATAAATTTGAGCATATAACCTCATCACCAGGTTTAATTCCGCAGCACAACAAAGATAAATGTATTGCTGTAGTACAGCTAGAAGTAACGACACAATATTTTGATTTGTGAAAATTTGCCAACGACCTCTCAAACTCTAAAATAAAATTTCCTTGGCTAGATATCCAATTTGTTTTTAAACATTCGTTTACATTCTTTTTTTCAAGTTTTCCTAAATAGGGACTGAATATATTAATCATTATTTTTAAATAATTTAAATTTACCTAAATCTTTAGGGGTTCCAATGTCATAAAATATTTTTCCAAGACTCTTATAAATACCCACTTTCTTTTTTTTAATACCCTCTTTAGAAAAAAAATTTTTTTCTAAAGAGCAATTTTTAATTTCTAAGCTTTTAAAGATATTTTTATTAAAAAAATAACTACCTGCATTAATAAAACCTTTCTTGGAACCTTTTTTTTCATCCATTTTGGTTAAAACATTATTTTTGGTAGAAATTTTTCCATATCTGCTTGTGTCTAAAACTTTGATTGAAGACATGCATGAAGTGAAACTATTTAATTTAAAAAAGCGATACATCTTAGAAATATTAATATTTGTATAGGTATCACCATTTGTAACGTAAATATCTTTGGAGACATTTTTAATTTTAGCTACAGTGTTTATAATAGCTCCCATTGTCCCTAATTTCTTTTTTTCCTCAATAACAATTAAATTTTTAAATTTAGTTTTTTTCACAAATTCTTTAAATTGGATACTTTTATAAAATACTGTTAATATAATTCTTTTGAATTTGTATTTCTTGAGTTTTTTAATTAAAATTTCCAAAAAAATCTGATTGTTTATTTTAACTAAAGGTTTTGCTTTTCCTTTGGCGGCTGACCTTAGTCTTTTTCCATAACCACCCACTAGAATTATTGCATCAATGTTTCTTTTCTTTTCCAAATTATGAAGCATCAATTAATGTACAAATGTAGTGAATCATGGCTAAATGACATTCTTGAATTTTAGAGGTCTCTTTTGAATTTATAACTACACAATTTTTTTTATTTAAAATTTTTAAAAGTGATCCACCATCATTTCCTAAAAAAGAGTAAATTTTAATTTTTTTTTTTATAGAAATTTTAGCTGCATTAACCAAATTAATTGATTTTTTGCTTTTTAAGGATCCACCACTGGTTGACAATATTAACAATAAATCATTTTTTGTAAGATAACACTCTACCATCCTTTTGTAATAAGTTTGAAAATCAAAATCATTGGACCATGCGGTAAGAGATGCTTGGTTGGAAAAGGTTAAGGCTTTAAATGGTTTTCTATTTTTATTAACAAATGTACAATTTAATTCTGTTGAAAAATGCTCAGCCATTGATTGAGATCCCCCATTACCAATTATTGCTATCTTTCCTCCTCTTTTTCTTAACAATAAAAGATCTTGTCCAATTTTTGATAATAAATTTTTATATTGATCAAGACCAGTTATTAGAGTTCCAGATTTTTTAAAAAAATGTTTCATAAATTATATAAAAAAATAACAGTAAAATAGTACTTTATGAATAATAATTAGCAATAGATTTTTTTTTAATTTTTCTTGTTCCAATTGAGTAAGGAAGTTTTTTATAATTAATTGTTGCTGAAGTAATCTTTATCCTTAGAAGCAAATAAAGTGGAAATAAAAAAATATCCACAAAGTCAAAATTATAAAAACTTTTCTTCAAAAGTTTCAATTCCATCTTAAACGGTAAAAAATTTAAATAGGGAAATGAAAAAATTACACTTCTATTTTTTTTTGAATAATTATATTTTTTAAGAAAATAACTAAGAGATTTTTCAATTGTATTAATATCTTTTTTATAGAAGTTTTTTTCATAAATTTCATTTTTAAAATTTATATTAAACCCATGCAAAAATTTGCCACTCACGCTATCTCCCCACCATTTGAATCCATGAAAAGTAGAGATAAACAAACTCTTTTTTAATTTAATATCAAAAATTTTACAAAAATCTTTTAATAAAAAGTGACTATTTTTATGAAGGATCTCAAGTTGAATTATATAGGTTTTTTTTTTCATTTTAAGAATTGAAGGCAGACCTAAAATTAATTTATTACAAAAAAAAAGGAAAGATCTAGGTCTTAATAAGATACCGTTCTTATAACTCATCCAATTTTTAAATGAAGAATTTAGAATCGCAATTGGATGTCTTATCATATAAACAATACTCACATCTACTTCTTCGTAAACTTTTAGTCTTGAATAATCATGAGCATTTATTACAATTAATTTTTTTTTTTTGACTATTTCACCTGAAGCAGATGAGTACGCCAAATGTAATGAATTTATAATATGTATTTTTTTATTTAAATTATTTTTTTGTTTAAAAAATTTACAAAAATTTTTGTAAAAAAGAATTGTAGACACTTTAAAAATCTTATTTTTCTTGGAACCTAGTTGATTAAGTCTATCAATTTTATTATATTGAGAATTAAAGAAATATTTATAATCTCTTAAAAATATATTGCATATTTCCTCAGAGTTTGTTTTGTTTTTTATTTTTGACCAAAATTCATCAAAAAAAAATTCTCCAGGAAATTGCATAATCTGTTCGTGACTATCCGTTAAGCTTAAAAAAAAAGTAGAGCCAACTCTTCCTGCAGGAATTAAAAGTAATATTTTTAACTTATTTATCATTTTTTAGAATATAATTTTTTCAAAAAAACATAGCCGTAATGTTAATGTAGATGATTCACTATTTTTGCATTCAATTGACGAACTAAAATATCAACGTTATTATTTAGGTTGTTTTTCACAATGATGTCGGGTTTTTTAGGAAATTGTGGTTTTATATCAATGCCTACTATATTTGTTGAATTATTTTTGTAAGTTTTTTTCCTACCTAATTTAATTATTTTTTTTAAATCTGATTGGATATAGATTTCAACATAATTCTTAAAAATTTTTTTATTAAGAGCTCTAAGCTCATCAAACAAACCAACAACGGCAAATACTACATTTATTCTCTGTTTTATTATTAACTTGATAAAACTAATATAATTTTTTCCAATTTTTAATCTATCTTTTCTGCTGTAGCCATTTAGTTCAAAAGTTTTTCTGAAGTCATCTCCGTGTAATACAATACTAGGACCAAAATTTGTTTTTACATTATTTATTATTTTTTTAGCAAAAGTTGATTTTCCAGAACCTGAAATACCAGTAATCCAAAACAAAATTCCCTCACTATTATTAATTTTTTTTTTAATTTTTGATGAAGAAATATTTTTTGTATACGCGGGTTCTATTAATTTTCCTGACCATTTTTTTAAAACTCTAATTACATTTTGTCTAGTTTTTTTTTGAACTCCACTCTTCCAATCATCTCCATGAACAACATACTTCGGTTTCAATAAATTTAAATTTACACTATAATCTAATGTTTCTTGTTTAATAACCTTATGAACATACTTAATGTTTTTAATCACTGCATACCTCTGTTTGTAAGATAAATGAGGAAAATTTTTATAAGATGCTATTGCGCTATCAGTAAGTAAACCTACTGTTACTTTTCCATATGAAGATGCTAACTTTAGTATATTCATATGACCCTCATGCAAAACGTCTCCTGCCACACATACATATACAAAGTTATTATTATTTTTTTTCATTTAAGAGTATTAATAAATAATTTTGATCCAAAATATATAAAGGATTTTTTTTCATAGCTAATTTGAGAAAATATTTAATCTAAAAACTTTTTCAGTGCATAAATC
>TARA_B110000259_G_scaffold66025_1_pt1 | contig 40684 bp, 37 predicted proteins | sample TARA_B110000259 | Tara Oceans TARA_B110000259 (sample SAMEA4397649) | marine metagenome | biome: Polar Biome; feature: [SRF] surface water layer (ENVO:00010504); material: water (ENVO:00002006), including particulate matter (ENVO:01000060) such as... | depth 5 m | reverse complement strand
GATACCAATATAGCGATTCGGACAGCGGTCATTAATAATGAAGAATTCAGTTATTACGCAGGTGGCGGTATTGTTGCTGATTCTGATGGGTCAAAAGAGTACTTGGAAACATTGGATAAAGCGTCTACTATGAGCGAATTGTTAAAGCGCTTCAAATAATTTGATTATAGCTTTTATACAAGTAATAATAACCAGCCCTGTTTTGGGGCGGGCAATAAGAAAAATAATGAGACTGTTTTCATTGTCTATCGGTGCCCATCAGCGTGTATATGCCGCAAAAAATAAAAAAAAGGAAGAGTCGTGTGGGTAGTTAAAGTTGGCGGTAGTTTACTAGGTTCACCAGAGCTTGAGCGTTGGCTTGGGTTGTTTACCAAATTCAGTGATGGCAATATCATTCTTGTGCCAGGTGGCGGTATATTTGCAGATGCTGTGCGAGATGCACAAAAGGTATCGAAAATTAGTGAGGCATGTGCGCATAAGCTAGCTGTGTTAGCCATGGATCAGTTTGGGTTGATAATGGCCAATATGAACTCTGATTTAGCGGTAGCAAGAACAGAAATGGAAATAGACGAGCGGACATGGCAGCATCGCTGTATCGTCTGGCTGCCTAGTCAGATGGTGTTGGCCGACGATAGTATTCCAAAAAGCTGGGATGTTACATCAGATAGTATCGCGGCTTGGCTGGCGGGAAAAGTGGGTGCGCAGCAGCTAATTCTAGTGAAATCCAATAAGCCAGATGGCCCAGAATTAAGCCTTAGAATGATGCAGGAAAGTGGCATCATTGATGAAGCTTTTAGTGACTTTGTGTTGAATAAAACATTTGGTCAATGGATGTTAAAGAAAGCGGATTGTGAATACTTTTTAGAAGGTATGAACTACGAAACGCTAGATAAAGTCGCAGGGTCAATTCACTAAAGATGACTACAGGAAAAGTTTACACTGAAAATGAAGTCGTAGAAAAGCTAGGGAAGGAACTACCACACTGGTTCTTTGAAAATGGCTGGATACGACGTAAGGTTAAAACCAGTGGCTGGAAAGCGACTCTCATGGTCGTTAATACGGTTGGACATTTGGCTGAGGCCGCTTGGCATCACCCTGATTTAACGGTTTCTTATGCTTTTGTGATTGTTAAGTTGTGTACACATGATGCCAAAGGCATTACCGATAAAGATTTTGAATTAGCAGCGAAGATAGAGCAAGTCATTGCTTGGCAACCCGCATTAGAGGAGGGTGCTTTAACTGGCACACCGAATGATGATGCGAGATTCAAATATATTAAATATGATTAGGCAGTCTTTCTAGGCTAACAATTAATAACTAATCTAACACCTGTTTTTTAAAGCGGCCAAAGTGCAGCATAATGGTTGGTAAAATCAGTAAGTTCAATATCGTCGAAGTCACTAACCCTCCGACAATAATAGTCGCCATCGGCCCCTCAATTTCACGACCAGGTTGATTGCTACCAGCAGCTAGAGGCAGCAAGCCTAAGCCAGTCACTAAAGCCGTCATTAAGATTGACGGTAATCGCTCAGTCGCACCACGAATGCAGGTTTCTAAATTCCACGTGCAATTTTCTTCATCAATTAAATGTTGAAAGTGCGAAACCATCATAATTGAGTTGCGTAGCGTGATGCCAAATAAAGTCACAAAGCCAACCAATGAACCCAGTGAAATCCATCCGCCAGTAAACAGCACCGCAATCACACCGCCAATAAGGGCGAATGGCAGGTTAACGAAGGTCAGTAGCAGGTTGCGTAATCGACCAAAAGCGACATATAGCATTAAGAAAATTGCCACGCCTGCAAGGATGGAGTGGACTAACAAGTCTTCTCGAGACTGAGCATTGGCTTCAGCTTCGCCAGTAAATTCCAAGTAATTGCCTTGGTGTAGTTGAATATCACTTTTGATTTTTTTGCGAATATCTTCATTGAAGCTGGCAATATCGCGACCTTCTACATTGGCTGTAATCGTTTGGATACGTTTTGCACCTGCATGCAGTATCTTAGAGCGGCCATTTTCTTGGGTGATAAAGGCAATATCTTTTAAATGTAGCAACTTGCCATCTGGGTTAAAAAACGGAATGTTATTAATGTCGCCAACATCATCGCGCGCTTCTTCTTCTAAAACGACCGTTAACCCAACCACGTGATTGCCTAAGTAAACATGTGCAATCGGAACGCCTTCATACGAGGCACGTAAAGCGTCTAGTACATCAACGGTTTTCAAACCCCACTCAGCTAGTTTTTCAGGCCTGATTCGAATGACGGCTTGTGGCGTACCTGGCGGGGATTGTAGTAGTACATCTTCTGCACCTCTTACATCGGAAACAATGGCAGCAATTTTTTGCGCATCACGATCTAAGGCATCTAGATCCGCACCGTAAATATTAATCACAGTGGATGCGGCATAACCTGAGATGGTTTCTTCAATCCTCTCGGTTAAAAATGTATTGATGGCAAAGTTAACACCAACGAAACCTATTTCTGCCACGCCATCATCATCTTGGTCTTCTGTTTCGCCAGCCAGTTCTTCTCGAATGTCCGCCAAGATACGTTCTTGCTCATTGCCGGATAGTGTACCAATTTCTATTTCAAACTCACTGTAATGCGTGCCAAAGGTATCTGCCCCATTTGGTGCGCGACCAACCCACTGCGTCACCGATTGCACGCCGTCAATTTTACGCAATACACTAGAGACCTTTTTACCCAGCCTTAAGGACTCTTGTTCTGAGGTGCCTGGCACTGCGGTCATGTGCATAATGAAGTGACCTTCATGCAGTGCTGGTATAAATTGGCTTTTAAATAGCAATAACACAGCTAGGCCTAATGCGATCAGCAAGAAGCTGCCAGTTAGCACGACTTTAAAATACTGTTCGATTTTGTGTAGCAGCTTCACGTAAGTGATTTTGATGGCTTTAATGATAGGAGAGTCTTCTGACTCCAGTTTAGCGTTGCCTAGCAATAAATAACACAAAGCAGGGGTGATAGTAAGGGCGACGACCAAAGAGGCCATGATGGCCGTGATATAAGCCAATCCAAGCGGGGCAAACAGCTTGCCTGCTACACCACTTAACGTTAGCAGTGGTACAAATACCAGTGCAACGATCACAGTTGCATAGACAACAGAGCTACGCACCTCCATTGAAGCTTTATAAACAACTTTAAAGTTAGAAAGTGGTTTATCCAATGAGCGGTTTTCACGTAAACGCCTAAAAATATTCTCGGTATCGATGATGGCATCATCAGCTACTTCACCTAGTGCAATGGCAAGGCCACCTAACACCATGATATTTAACCCAACACCAAAGTAACTGAGGGCAACAATGGCTGTTAGTAATGATAAAGGAATGGCTGTTGCTGAGATAAACGCTGTACGGACATTAAACAGGAATAAAAATAGGATGGTGATGACTAAAGTAGAGCCAATTAAAATATCGGTCCTAACACCTCTTATCGCCGTTTCAATAAAGTTAGCAGGGCGGAACAAGCCTTCGTGCAAGGTCGCTTTCTCACGTGCAAAGGTGGGCTTGAGTTCTTGTAATGCTTCTTCAATGGCAATCGTGACGGCATGCGTATTGGCGCCTAACTGCCCTTGAACAGACAAATAAATGCCAGTTTCTTCATTAATCGCTGCTGCGCTGATGGATGGTGCTGCACCTTCTACCACTCGGCCAATATCGCCAATATGAATAGTGCGGCCATTGATATGCTTTAGCGTGGCTTTCGCTAGTGTTTCTGGAGTGGTAGCTTGACCTTGGGTGTTGACGATAATGCGTTGATTACTATTTTGAATATAGCCTGCACCGCTGACGCCAGTCGATTTCTTGGCCGCATCAACAACGTCATTGATATTGAGTTGATATTGTAATAGTTTTGCAGGATCGATTTGTACTTGGTATTGACGCACTTCACCGCCAAATACATTGACATCAGCAACCCCAGGAATGGATAGTAAATGGGGCGTTACCGTCCAATCAACCAGCGTGCGTAGCTCCATTAAGCTACGGTGTTGAGAGGTTAAGCCAAAACCTAACACCGTGCTGGCTGAGGAGGTTAGCGGAGTGATGTTAGGTGTAATGTTTTCAGGAAGTCTTGTGTTCAGTGTGCTTAATCGCTCAGCAACCACTTGACGATTGCGGTAAATGTCAGAGGAAGGAGCAAAAATAACCGTCACAACAGATAGGCCAGGAATCGACTGTGAACGCATGTCTGAAACGCCAACCGTGCCAGCAATTGACGTTTCAATAGGCTGCGTAACTAAGCTTTCTACTAGCTCGGCAGATAGTCCGGGAGATTCTGTTTGAATAATAATCTGGGTAGGCGAGAATTCAGGAAAAACATCTAAATTACTGCGCGTTAAACTATAACTGCCATACAGCACAACAAGAACAGCTAAGCCAATGATAACGCCATAAAAGTGAATAGAAAAACGGACGATTGCGGACATCATATTAGATTACCTTCGTGCACTGTGCTGCATCAGACCGTGCTGTATGAGATGATGTTGAGTCAAATAGCATTGAAAGGCTTGCCTTAGTCATCATTTTCATTCTTAATAAGATACTTAAACTCTTCAGACAGCAATAACTGCGCACCTTTAACGACGACGATACTGCTCGCATCAAATCCTTTATTAAACCAGCCTGCATCAACTTCAGTATCTGCAGAAATTGGTTTGCGTATAAATTGGTTGTTGTCTTCTTTGAAGTAAGCCCAAGGCGTGCCGGCATACCAAACAACAGCACTGCTAGGGATAACTATGCCATTACTCGCTTTGTTTTGAGCAGCACTGGCCTCTACCGAAACGCGCATGCCAAGGCGTAAATTGTTTGCTGGAGCTCTGTAATAAAATGTTTTTCCTGCGCCGTTGCTATCAGCCTGCGTTGCAGCAGAAATATAAGCTGCTGAAATTGACTCAGTCCCATTCAGTGGTGTTACTTGAACGGTACTTCCAGATGTTGGATCTGGCGCATTAAAAGGCAAGCTCACTTGGATAAGTACATTTTTTCTAGTCAGTAAGCCTTGAAAAAGAGGTGTTGTTTGATTGCTTAAAGCCTGTTTTGCTAATGCATTACCCCATTGAAGCCCCACGTTTGATTGCAAATTTCGGATTTCTAAAGCCTTGCTATTGATTGTCGCTCTATCATTTGAGGCTAAAGTGAGCGCTTGTTGAACCGCAAGGTCTGATACGTTTTTATCATCAGCATTCAATGCTTTTAGTCGCTTATATTGCGTTTGGTGCTGTCGACTATTGGTTTGTGCTGAGACCAGTGCTGCTTTTAAATTAAGCAGTTTTGTTTTTGCGACGATTAATGCATCTATCGGCATCACAGTGCCAAAGCTTTTGATTTCACCTAGGTAAGCCATAGGCGTTACACTGGCAGTACTAATCCCACTGTTTTTCTGAACCGCTGGAGATAGGCTAACAATACTAATGCCTTCTTTTTCCGTCACACGGTCAATGCTTTCGATTTCTTCTTCTTGCTCTGTGCGGAAGTCCTCAAACTCATCTTTGCCGTAAAAAACCAGCATCCAGAATAAAAGAACAATTAAAAAGGCTTGTAAGCCGATAATAATGGCAATCTTTTTATTCATCATTATTTGACCTTATTGCATGTTGAGTTGACAGTTGGAAGTTGCTATATAGTGGTTTTTGCATGATATTTTCAATTTGATTATTCACTTTGAGCAATGCAAACTGGGTAGCTAATAGTTGTTGTTTTGCAACTAAGGTGTTTAGTGTGTACTGCATGAGGTCGAGTTTGCCGATTAAACCACTGTTAAATTGTTTGCGCATTCTTTGCTCTTGTGCCGCCTGGTTGGTTAGCGCTTCTTTAGCTTGCTTTGTGGTTTGTGTCGCGGCTTGATAGCCTGCATGGGCTTGGCTTATTTCAGCAATGATGGTTGCTTGTAAGTTTTTAAATTGCGCACCTTGAATGGCTCGCAACTGTTTAGCTACCTCAGTGAGTGCCGTATTGGGGCGTAATAAGTTGAATAAGCTAGAAAAACCTAATGACCAAACCTTGTCACCAAACTCGAACAAAACTCCTGGACTAAGGGTGATATCGGGTACCTGCTTCGCCGCTTGCAGTTTGATTTCCGCCTCTGCTGTTGCATATTGAGCAATGCTGCGGCGTATATCAATGCGGTTCAGCAATGCTTGTTCTTGTAATACTTTAGCCTCTAAAGGTGTTTCTAACAGAGTGGCTTGCTCTTGCAATGTACTTTCTATTGAAAGCGGTTTAATTTTTATGTCATCAAACTGCTCTGGCGTTAAACCAATATTGGCAGCTAGTTTCGCTTTAAGCAGCTTGGAATGAGCTTCTGTTTTGCTAAGGCTATGCTTTGTTTTTAGTGCTAACAAACGCACGTTATTTAATGTTGTTCTTGATGTAATGCCAGCATTGACGCGCTTTTCTAGCATGTTGGCAATGCTGTTATGCGCTTCCAATTCTTGTTGAAATAGCTGAGTTTCAGACTCGTTTTGGTGAAAAGCAATTAAATCCGTCGCGATTTGATTGCGCAACTTCCAAGCGGTTTCAGCAACATTCATGCGACTTGCTTCAGCATTTTGTTTAGCTTTTTCAACTTTGAAGCCACGCTTGTTATTGGTTGCAATTGGAATGTCGACGGATAAGCCATAAGCCCAAGGCTTGATATCGCCATTTTTTTGATTGCTATGCGCAATATCAGCATTAATGGCTGGGTTTCTTTTTGTACCAGCTGTTTGAATTGCCAGGTTGGCTAGGGCTAGCTGCTGTTTAGCAACATCCAAGTCCGTATGATAAAAAAGCGCACATAAAGTTAATTCATCAAGCCCCCATGCGCTCAGTGGTAAGTTCTCTTTGTTGTAGCCTTGCTGTGTTAAATACGTATTAAATTCTGCGCTAACTGGATTTTTCGCCAATATGGCTGCTGAGCTACGCACTAGCGGTTTTGGTGGTGGCTCTGTTGCGCAACCTGAAATCAATAGGCTGAGCAAAAGGGACGTGCAATATTGTTTTTTGTTTCGCATAATTGAAGGTGTTAGCCTAATGCTATTAAAAACCGATAGAAATTAATGCGAATCTATGATTCGATAGAAGCTTTAACGGAGTTGAGCGCGTCTTGTAATGTTTCTTCTGACAATTGATTGACTGTCGTCGCAAGTAAGTCAGCGGCCTCTACAGTGCGAATAGGTAAGTCGTTTGTATTGATTTCTGCAATCAACCCTGCGGCAATACCTGCAATCACTAATAAGTTCTCACGCTCCTTCATGAGTAATTCTAACTCGGTGCGTAGCATATTGTTTTCAGCAGTTTGGTTCGTGTTTTGCATAATTAATCAATCTAAATAAAATAATGGTTTAAAGTCGTAAGCCCAATCAATAGACTTTAATATACTTATTGTCTTTAATCTAGTGCCATACTTTAACTACCGTTGTTAAAAAAGTAAATTTAAATCTAACGCTAGAAAATTATTTTTCAGACTGTGAAATAAAGGTGTGGAATTGAAGGAGTTTATAAATTATTGGAATTAACTAAGATTAAGCTTTTCCAGACGGTATCATTTGATATACAATATCGCCTTTGGTGTTTATGATCCAGTCTGAGCGCGGTCATAAACATATGCGAGAGTGGCGGAATTGGTAGACGCACTGGTTTTAGGTACCAGCGCCGAAAGGCGTGAGAGTTCGAGTCTCTCCTTTCGCACCATTAAATCTTATCGTTCTTCAATGAACATATTAATCGGGAAGCGCAACAACATGGCTGTATCTGTTGAAACAATTAGTAATATCGAACGACGCATGACAATCTCTATACCGCTTACCGAGTTAGAGAATGTAATTAAAAACCGACTTTCTGAAATTTCGCGCACAGCAAAATTTTCAGGCTTTCGTCCAGGTAAAGCACCAATGAGCTTGGTAAGCCAACAATACGGCGCGCAAGCACGTGATGAGGTTTACTCTAAAGCGGTTGAGACTACCTTTAGCGATGCTGTTGTAGAGCATAAGTTTCGTGTAGCAGGCTTTCCTAATATTGAGCATAAGCCTTTTGCAGAAGCTGCAAAAGAGCTTGAGTACATCGCGACATTTGAGATTATTCCTGAAGTTAAATTGGGTGATGTCAAAAAAGTGAAGGTTGAAAAACCAATACTTAAAGTGGCTGCTAAAGATATTGATAAAACGATTGATGTTTTAGTGAAGCAACGTGTGAGCTACTCATTGGTGAAGCGTGCCTCTAAGAAGTCGGATCGTATTAATATCGATTTAACAGCATCCATTGATGGCAAAGAGGTTGAAAGCACTGGTAATAAAGGGATGGATATTGTTCTAGGCGAAGTTGGCCGTATTGAAGCTTTTGATAAAGAGCTCACTGGCGGGAAAGCTGGCGATACTAAGGAATTTGATATTACTTATCCAAAAGACCATGAGCCAGAAGTCTTGGCAGGCAAAAAAGTTAACTACACTGTGAAATATAATAGTGTTTCAGAGCCGACATACCCTGAAGTGGATAAAGCCTTCGCTAGAACATTGGGTGTTGAGGACGGTGACGTTAAGAGATTGCGCGCTGAAATCAAATCAAGTTTAGAGCAGGAAGTTGAAAAACGCATTAAAGCACGTGTGAAAGAACAAGTGTTCCAAGGTTTAGTTGATGTAACTGAGCTGGAATTACCAAAAGCAATCGTGAGCTCTGAGATTGAACGCATGATGCAAATGACGACACAAAACTTAAAACAGCGTGGAATGGATCCGAAAACGATTCAATTACAACCACAAATGTTTGAAGAACAGGCGAAACGTAGCTCTTCTTTACGTTTAATTCTGTCAGAATTAGTCAATACTGAGAACTTGCAAGCGGATGCAGACCAGGTGAAGGCGATGGTTGAAACCTTTGCTCAGAACTATGAAAAGCCAGCACAAATGGTTGATTGGTATTATGCAGATGTGAAGCGCTTAGATGAGCCAGCAGCTTTGGCAACAGAAGATAATGTTGTTGAGTGGGTCCTTAAGAAGGCAAAAGTTTCAGAGTCTAAAGTGGATTTTGATGAATTAATGGCAGGATGATAAAGAGGCGACAAACATGAGTGAAGATACAGGCTTGATTAACCAAGCACAAGAGACTCAAAACCTAGGGTACATTCCAATGGTGATTGAGCAAAGTGGTCGTGGTGAACGCTCGTATGATATTTACTCTCGCTTATTAAAAGAGCGTGTCATCTTCTTGGTTGGACCTGTTAATGATAACTCTGCCAATTTAATTGTTGCGCAGTTGTTGTTTTTAGAAGCAGAAAATCCCGATAAAGACATTTCTTTTTATATCAACTCTCCAGGCGGTTCTGTGACTGCTGGCATGTCAATTTATGACACCATGCAGTTCATTAAGCCTGATGTCAGCACTTTATGCATCGGTCAAGCAGCCAGCATGGGAGCATTCTTATTGTCAGCCGGCACGAAAGGTAAGCGTTTTAGCCTACCAAATTCACGTGTCATGATTCACCAACCTTCTGGTGGATTCCAAGGGCAATCTTCAGATATTCAAATTCAAGCTAAAGAAATCATGTACTTACGCGAACGTTTGAATGCGATTTTAGCTGACAACACCGGTAAATCTTCAAAAGAAATTAATGTTGATACTGAACGTGACAACTTTATGAGTGCTGAAGAGTCAGTTAAGTATGGTCTTATTGATAAAGTGATTACTGACCGTACTGCAGTAGCATAATATAAATCAAGCAACAGGAATTTTAAATGGCTACCAAGTCTGAAGAAGAAAAACTACTTTACTGCTCATTTTGCGGGAAAAGTCAGCATGAAGTTAAAAAGTTAATTGCTGGCCCTTCTGTTTTTATCTGTGATGAATGCGTTGATTTGTGTAATGACATTATTAAAGAAGAAATACACAGCCTCAGTGATATCAAAACCACAGAAAAATCACTGCCTAGCCCTAAAGAAATTTCTAAAATTCTAGATCAATATGTTATTGGTCAAAGCCTCGCTAAGAGAAACTTATCTGTAGCGGTTTATAACCACTACAAACGTCTTGAACACAACCATATCTCTGATAGCACGACAAAAGATGATGTTGAAATTCAAAAAAGCAATATTTTACTGATTGGTCCAACAGGTTCAGGTAAAACGCTACTAGCTCAAACCTTAGCACGCTTGTTAGATGTGCCATTTGTGATGGCGGATGCGACAACGCTAACTGAAGCGGGCTATGTAGGCGAAGACGTTGAAAACATCATGCAAAAACTATTGCAAAAGTGTGATTATGACGTTGAAAAAGCACAACGTGGCATTGTTTATATTGATGAAGTTGATAAAATTTCGCGCAAATCAGAAAACCCATCGATTACACGTGATGTGTCTGGCGAAGGTGTGCAGCAAGCGTTGCTGAAACTCGTTGAAGGGACCGTGGCTTCTATTCCACCACAAGGTGGGCGCAAGCATCCTAATCAAGAGTTTGTGCAGTTAGACACCACTAACATCCTATTTATTTGTGGCGGTGCATTTGATGGCCTAGATAAAATCATTCGTTTACGCTCTAAAAAAGGCGGTATTGGTTTTGGTGCGGAAGTTCAAAGCAAAGACGATTTGAGCGAAGTGGGTGAAGTGTTGCGTGATATTGAGCCACAAGACTTAATTAAATTTGGCCTTATTCCAGAATTTATTGGTCGCTTGCCTGTTGTTGCAACACTAGAATCATTAGATGAAGAAGCGTTAATGGCGATCTTAACGCAACCTAAAAATTCGTTAACCAAGCAGTACGCCAAACTTTTCAAGATGGAAGGTGTGGAGCTTGAGTTTTCAGAGGAAGCTTTGAAAGAAGTTGCTAAAAAAGCACTCAAACGCAAAACAGGTGCACGTGGTCTTCGCTCTATTTTAGAACAAGCATTGCTTGAAATTATGTATGATATCCCTTCAATGGAAAACTTAACTAAAGTAATTATTAGTGAAGACGTGATTAATGATGGCGCAACACCCGAGATGATTTTTCAAGACCCTCCTGAATTAGCGGAAAAAGCCAGCTAACTAGCGAATATTTCGCATTAGCTATTTTCAATGTTAATTGAGAGGCTTAATAGTGAAGTATCAGTACAATTTTTCGTATTGATTAAAGTTTTTATTACCGCTTGCCCTTGAAGTACCAAATATTGTTCCCATGTTTAATGGCATAGGGCACAACCCCGTGTAAAATTTAAGGTAACTATGACTGAATCAACAAACACTACAGAAATGACAGCTGCTGAGCCATTGGTGCATGGAAAAATGCCATTATTGCCTTTGCGGGATGTTGTGGTTTACCCACATTTAGTCATCCCACTTTTTGTGGGAAGAGATAAGTCGGTAAAGGCGCTCGAAATTGCGTCTGATGCCGATAAAAAAATCATGTTAGTCGCGCAAAAGTCAGCAACAAAAGATGAGCCTGATGCTGATGATATTTACGAAATAGGGACTATTGCAACGGTATTGCAAATGCTTAAGCTACCAGATGGTACTGTGAAGGTATTGGTTGAAGGTTTACATCGTGTACGTGTTTCAGAATTTGAAGAGATAGACGGTAGTTTCTGGGCGAAACCAGAGGCGATTGAACAACTTCATGAAGAAGATAGCGAAGTTGAAGCATTGATGCGTACGGTCATGACACAATTCGATCAGTATGTGAAACTCAACAAAAAAATTCCACCAGAGATTCTCACTTCCCTTGCAACGATTAACGAAGCAGGACGTTTAGCTGACACCATCTCAGCACACCTTACATTGAAACTGGAAGAAAAACAGAACGTATTAGAAATGTTAAGTGTGACTGAGCGCTTAGAGCACTTGTTGCAATTGATGGAATCTGAAATTGATATCCTGCAGGTAGAGAGGCGTATCCGTGGCCGTGTAAAGCGCCAAATGGAAAAAAGCCAGCGTGAGTATTACTTGAATGAGCAAGTGAAGGCGATTCAAAAAGAGCTTGGTGAGCAAGATGATAATGACGAGATAGAAGCGCTTGAGAAAAAAATTAAAACAGCTGGGATGACAAAAGAGGCATTAGCTAAAGTAAGTGCCGAGCTTAAGAAGCTAAAAATGATGTCACCAATGTCAGCTGAAGCTTCGGTTGTCCGTAACTATATTGATACGCTGGTTGGCTTGCCTTGGAAGAAAAAAACTAAAATTAGTCGCGACTTAACGGCTGCAGAGCAAGTTTTAGATGCCGATCATTACGGCCTAGAAAAAGTTAAAGAACGGATTGTTGAGTACTTGGCGGTCCAGCAACGTGTTGGTAAAGTGAAAGCACCAATTTTATGCTTAGTAGGCCCGCCAGGGGTTGGTAAAACATCACTTGGACAAAGTATTGCGAAAGCGATTAACCGCAAGTTTATTCGTATGGCACTAGGAGGTGTAAGAGACGAAGCTGAGATTCGTGGCCATAGACGTACGTACATTGGTTCTATGCCTGGTAAAGTACTGCAAAGCATGGCTAAAGCAGGTGTTAAAAACCCATTATTCCTGTTAGATGAAGTGGACAAAATGGGCCAAGACCAGCGTGGAGACCCATCATCTGCCTTATTGGAGGTGTTAGATCCAGAGCAAAATCACACGTTTACAGATCATTATGCTGAAGTTGAGTATGACTTGTCTGATGTGATGTTTATCGCAACTGCTAATAGCATGAATATTCCTGCACCATTGTTGGATCGAATGGAGATTATTCGCCTTGCTGGCTATACAGAGGATGAGAAAGTGAATATCGCTGAACGTTATTTACTACCAAAACAGCTTAAAGCCAATGGTTTAAAGAAAACTGAAATTAGTGTTGGTGAAGATGTTGTTCGACATATTGTGCAGTATTACACGCGTGAAGCTGGCGTTAGGCGTCTTGAGCAAGAATTATCTAAGATGTGTCGTAAGGTGGTTAAAGCTTTATTGCAAAGCAAGACGGATGCTAAAATTCATCATCGTGCAGATGATGGTGAAGAGATTAATGCCATTAAAAAGATCGAAGTGACTGTTGATAATATTGATAATTATCTTGGTATTTACCGTTATGACTTTGGTGTTGCTGCCAAAGAGAATCAAATCGGACAGGTCACAGGGCTAGCGTGGACGTCTGTTGGCGGCGAGTTGCTAACCATTGAGACGGTTGTAATGCCAGGTAAAGGTAAAATGATTAAAACAGGTAAACTAGGTGACGTGATGCAAGAGTCGCTAGAAGCCGCCATGAGTGTGGTACGTAGTCGTGCAGAGCGACTCGGTATTCCAGCAGATTTTTATGAGAAAAAAGACATTCATATTCACTTGCCTGAAGGTGCAACACCAAAAGATGGACCAAGTGCCGGCATTGGTTTAACAACGGCTTTGGTTTCAGCGTTAACGAATATTCCAGCACGTGCTGATGTGGCAATGACAGGTGAAATTACCTTGCGTGGTGAAGTGTTGCCAATTGGCGGTTTGAAAGAGAAGTTGTTAGCAGCACATCGTGGCGGCATTAAAACGGTACTGATTCCAGAAGCGAATGTGAAAGATTTAGCGGACATTCCTGAAAATATCAAAAATCATTTAAACATCCATCCTGTTAAATGGATTGATCAAGTGTTGGAATATGCGTTAGAAACAATGCCTAAGCCTATTGATGGTAAAGAGTTGCCGACAGCTGCTTCTGAGTCGAAAAAAGATACTAAAGCGGCAATCACACATTAATTGTAACGATACTTATTTTTTAAATAAAAACTGCAATTTAAAGTGTAAACACTCTTGACAGAGGCTTTTGTAGCTTGATATAAAGGCATATCAGGTTTGCGACTGATATATTAATTATCTAATAGGGGATTACACATGAATAAATCAGATTTGATCGACCAGATAGCTAAATCGGCAGATATTTCCAAAGCGGCAGCAGGCCGTTCACTAGATGCAACTACAGATGCAATCACTAAGTCCATGAAAAAAGGCGATGTGGTTACTCTAATTGGTTTTGGTACTTTTTATATAGGTAAACGTGCTGCACGTAATGGCCGCAATCCTCGTACTGGCGCAACAATTAAAATTAGTGCTGCAAACTCACCCAAATTCAGAGCTGGTAAATCACTTAAAGATGCTGTAAACTAGCGCACTTGTTTGGTTGGGCGGCTTATTTGTTTAAGCTATATAACCAAATAACACTGTTAGTTTTGAAGAATATTGATAAGTGATACAGGGTGCTTAGCTCAGTTGGTAGAGCGTCGCCCTTACAAGGCGAATGTCAGCGGTTCGACCCCGTTAGCACCCACCAAACTTTTTAATATTTGTCTTAAGATAATAGAGTGCCATAGGCGCTCTTTATTTTTTGGAATTAACTAGCACAGCAATACGAGTTAACTGGAGCGGTAGTTCAGTTGGTTAGAATACCGGCCTGTCACGCCGGGGGTCGCGGGTTCGAGTCCCGTCCGCTCCGCCAACAATGAAAAGAGTGTTAAGTTTCGACTTAACACTCTTTTTTATTATCCTTTCTTTATGCAAAGTGCCACACACCTTACTCTTTTTAGAGCCTTTCCCATCTCTTAAAATTAACGTTCTAGCCAAGGACATAATATCAGGGTGCGTCCAACGTGCAGTTATGGTATATTACTAAGTTGATTTTTAGCCTATATTTGGCAATATCTGAAGTTATAAAATATTGAAAGTAGACTTATGTTAGAACTGATCCGTAATCATTCAAAAGGGTGGTTAGCAAAAATTATTTTAGCCGCTATTACCATCCCATTTGCACTATTTGGTATTGATCAATATTTGAGTGGTGCTGGCGGTAACGTACCTGTTGCTAAGGTGAGTAATGATGAAATTTCACTGCAAGAATATAGTTCTACATTAGAATCTGTAAGAACGCGGATGCAAGCGCAAGGTGAAAAATATGACGCTACTATGTTCGATAGCCCTGCATTTAAACAGTCTATTTTAGATGGTTTAATCATGCGTCGCTTAGTGAATAAAGAAACTGTGGCTGCCAACTTTCAAATTGGTGACAAGCAGTTAAGCGACCACATTTTAGGATTGCCAGAATTTCAAGAGAATGGTCAGTTCTCTGAAGAGATTTATCAGAAAACAATGGAGCAAAACGGCTTAACAGCAAGTAAGCTTGAGGCTAGCATTCGAAATGATTTAGTTGTGCAGCAAGCGCGTGATGATTTGGCTAGCTTAGCATTTTCACCGAAGTCTACTGCAGCACAAGCTGCACAATATCAACACCAAAAGCGTGATGTCAGTATGGCTGAAATTAAGGCTTCAGCCCTTATTTCTCTAGTAGAAGTAACCCCTAAGCAAGTAAAAGACTACTACGAGCTCCATAAAGACAAGTTCAAAGTGCCTGAGCAGGTGAAAATGGAGTTTGTGTTGCTATCAGCTGCCGGCCTAATTAATGGCGTTAAGGTGTCGGATGGGGATGTAAAAGATTTTTATGATCAAAACCTAGATAAGTTTAAAGGTGGCGAAGAGCGTGAAGCAAGTCATATTCTGATTGGTTTTGGTGTGAGTGCAACGGATGAAGGTAAACAAAAGGCTAAAGATCAGGTGCTTGAAATTGATGCGCAATTAAAAGCCGATCCTAGCCGATTTGAAGAGTTGGCGGTTAAGTTATCCCAAGACCCTGGTTCAGCTACTAAAGGAGGTAGTTTAGGCAGTTTTGGTCGTGGTGCAATGGTTAAACCATTTGAGGATGCTGTTTTTGATATGAAGATTGATCAAATCAGTGAGGTTGTTGAATCTGAGTTTGGCTACCATATTATTCGTTTAGATGGTGTAACAGGTACAGCACCTGTGTTTGAGGAGATAATGCCGCAAATTAAAGCAGACCTTATTTTCCAAAAAGCACAGATTAAATATGCAGAACTGACTGAAGAGTTTAGTAATACTGTCTATGAACAGTCTGGTAGTTTGCAGCCAGTTGCTAAGAAGTTTAACTTGACTGTGCAAACACCAGACTGGCTGAACCGAGAAGATGGTGCTAAGTACTTTAAAGGCAATACGCAATTAATGAATATGGTGTTCTCTGATGACGTATTGAACAATCAGCGCAACACAGAGGCGGTAGAGGTTTCACCGAATAATTTAGTTGCTGCACGTGTCGTTGAGTATAAGGCTCAAGCACCTAGGTCTTTTGATGAAGTTAAACCAGGTATTGAAGCCCTGCTAAAACTTGAGCAAGCGCTTAAGTTGGCTGAAGAAAAAGGCAAAGCGGTACTTGCTAAACTAGAAGCTGGTGAGCAAGATGAGACTTTGGATTGGATTCCAGAAGTGACGGTTGATCGCAAAATGGCACAAGGTTTAACTGAACCTGTTATGAAGCAAGTCTTTAAAATTAACGCGACTAAGCTGCCAGCTTATGCAGCATTTGTTGATACCAACAGAGCTTATGTCTTGGTTAAAGTTTCTAATGTGATTAATGTCTTAGATGAGGATGAGGACTTGAAGCAAAGAGCTGAAGTTGAGTATGAACGAGCGTTAGCGCAAGAGTATGTCAGTGCTTATGGAAAGTCTCTCAAAGCTAAGGCTGACATTCAAGTTAATCGTCAGTTATTAGTCGGTAGCCAACAACCTTAATATAATTAAGAAGCATAAAAAAAGCTGACTTGTAAAAGTCAGCTTTTTTATTGCGTAGCAGTAATGACTACGTTTTATCTATTGAGATTAATCAATTTGTCCCGCCGCAGTGATGTTCATACCGCCGTCAACGTAAGTTATCTCTCCAGTTATACCTGAAGCTAGGTCGCTGCATAAAAATGCGGCTGCGTTACCTACTTCATCAATGGTGATATTTCTGCGCATCGCTGCATGTTTTTCATTAAAGCTAATCATTTTATCGAAATCACCAATGCCTGAAGCCGCGAGTGTTTTGATTGGACCTGCTGAAACGGCATTCACACGGATACCTCTTGGACCTAAGCTTTGCGCTAAGTAGCGCACATTGGCTTCTAAACTTGCTTTAGCAACGCCCATGACGTTGTAATTAGGCATTGTACGCTCTGCACCTAAGTAGCTTAGTGTTAATAAACTACCGTTACGCCCTTTCATCATTGGGTAAGCGGCTTTAGCCAGTGCTGAGAAGCTGTATGAACTAATGTCATGTGCAATGCGGAAGTATTCACGATCAACAGCATCTAAGTAATCGCCATCTAGTGCTACTTTTGGTACAAATGCAACGGAATGCACAAGACCGTCTAAGCCATCCCACTTTTTGTCTAGCTCGGTAAACAATGCTTCTATTTGTGAGTCCTCTGCTACATCGCAAGGTAAGACTAACGTTGAGTCAAAATCGGCGGCTAAGCCGGCAACACGTTTTTCGTGTTTATCGACTTGATAGGTGAATGCGAGCTCTGCGCCTTCACGGTGCATTGCCTTAGCAATACCATATGCGATTGAACGGTTGCTGAGTAAGCCAGCAATCAATATTTTTTTACCTGTTAAAAATCCCATAATTCATCCTAATTAATATTGTTGAATCTGCGAGTATTTGCTTTAATGCCTAGAACCATTCAACTAGATTGACTTCTGGGATCAAGCGCATCGCGCAAACCTTCTCCGAGTAGATTATACCCTAACACGGTTAATAAAATAGCCATGCCGGGGTAAAGTGATAACCACCAAGCGAACTGAATATATTCCTTACCATCGGTCAGAATATTACCCCATGAAGCTTGGGGTGCTTGCACGCCCAGCCCTAAGAAGCTTAACCCAGATTCTAATAAAACAGCACCTGCGACACCTAACACAGAACTGACGATAATGGGCGTTAAGCTGTTAGGTAGTAGGTGGGTGAATATAAGACGTGCATCTTTAGCGCCTAAGCTGCGTGATGCTAATACAAATTCGCGATTGCTTAAACTGAGAAACTCTGCACGGACTAAGCGTGTTACACCCATCCAAGAGGTGAGGCCAATGACAACCATAATATTGACGATAGACGGCGTGAGAAATGCGATGACCGCTAAGATTAAAAAGAAGCTTGGGATAGACAGCATAATATCAACCAGCCGCATAATCACCGTATCTACCCATCCGCGATAATAGCCAGCAAGTGCACCCAAAATAATACCGATTGCAGTTGATATACCAACAGCAACCAAACCAACGAGTAAAGAAATTCGACCACCATAAAGCATCCGACTCAGTACATCTCTTCCAAGTCCATCAGTGCCCATCCAGTGTTGCCAAGAAGGAGCAAGTAATATTGCTTTGACATCAAAAGCATCAGGGTCGTATGGCGCTAGCCAAGGCGCTAATATAGCCAGTAAGAACATGATGATGATAATGATGAAGCCAGCTAGCGCCAGTGGGTTGGAAAAGGCTTTAATTAAGATGCTTTTTTGCATGACTAGTCTTTTGCTACACCACGCCTTACACGAGGGTCTGCCCACGCATAAGCAACATCAGCTAATAGATTGCCGAGTAAAGTCAGTGCAGAACCGATGGTGAGTACGCCCATCACAACGGGGAAGTCGCGCATTAGTACTGCATCATAAAAGAGCTTGCCCATGCCAGGAATGGCAAAAATTGTTTCTGAAATAACAGAGCCACCAATTAAGCCAGGGATTGATAAACCAATAATGGTGATGAGTGGTAATAGTGCGTTTCTTAAGGCGTGTGTGTAGACAACTTTATGCTCGCTGAGCCCTTTGGCACGGGCTGTCGTAATATAGTCTTGGTTAAGTACGTCCAACATCCCATTTTTAACGAATAAGGTAATGCCAGCAAGTCCGGTAATCGATGGGATAATCACAGGCATGACGAGGTGGCTAATACTGTCAGTTAACTTTCCCCAAGTATCTAAATTGTCGTAATTGAGGCTATGTAAGCCAGAAATAGGTAACCAGTTATTGACGACACCAAGCCAATACATCAGTAATAGCGACAACCAGAAACCTGGAATTGAAAAGCCAATAAAGTTAAATAGTGTAATGGATTTATCTTGCCATAGCTGATATTTACGCGCGGCTAAAATACCTAATGGGATGGCTAATGTTAGCGTGATGACTAGACCGAGGAGATTAATCATTAAGGTAATCGGCAGGGCTGCTTCTATCATGCCTTCTGTGTAGTTGCTATCCCCGTCAGTTACCCCCAAGAATACGGGCTTCTGGTGGCTGGCGAAAGAGTTACCAAAATCAAGCTGCACCATGCGTTTAAGCCATAGGCCATATTGCACAATAATTGGTTTGTCTAGGTTGTAAAGTTCACGTAGTTTTTGGCGTGATTCCTCACTGGCTTTGGGGTTAAAAGAAGCCTCATTATTGGTAATATCACCAGGTGCTAAGTGCATAATGAAAAATGAGATCAGGCTAATGCCGATGAGCATTGGTATCATCCATAACACGCGTTTTATAATGTATTTCAACATGTTAGTGAGCGCTTATTTGATTTCGGCGATAGGATTTCGGTATAAACCATTTTTGTGAATCATACCCTACACCAGCGGGTGGCGTTGGGTTTGCAATGCCTTGTACACGCTTATGGATTGCCGTTAGACCATAACCCGCAGATAAGTAAACGATAGGACTGTCTGCTAATAGCTGTTCCGCAAATGCATGGTAGATTGTTTGGCGCTTATCTGGATTGAGCTCTGTACGACCTTGTTCTAACAGTTTGTCAACGGTTGCGTTGTTGTAGCCGAGGAAGTTAAATTGCCCGGGGCCATGCTGGCTAGAGTGCCAAATACTGTATTGGTCAGGGTCTAAGCCTAAGCCCCAACCTAAAATCACAACATCAAACTCACCTGTGTTAATAAATCGACTAATAAAGCTTGCCCATTCGATAGCGCGAATCTTAACGTCGATACCAATTTCTTTAAGCCTACGTTGAATAATGACCGCAGATTTTTCACGTTCTTTGTTTTGATTAGTAATGATTTCAAATGCAAATGGCTTGCCATCACGTTCCAAGATACCATCACCGTTAGCATCTACAAAGCCAGCTTCTTTTAGCAATGCTTTTGCTTTGCTAGGATTGAAAGAGGCGGGTTTTAACGCGGGATTACTCCAGCGTGTGCCTGGTTTGTAAGGCGATGCAATATTAATCCCTAAGCCTAAAAAGACACCATCAATAATTTCTTGTTTATCAATTGCATAGTTAATGGCTTTTCGTACACGAATGTCATTAAATGGTTTGTGTTTAAGGTTGAATCCCAGATAGGTATAACTATTACCTAACGCTTTATATAAATTCAGATTTTTTTGGAGTCTAGGTCTAGTTGGAATAATGCGGGAGTATTTAATCGGGTCTAAACCCATGCTGTCGATATTGTCTGCCATTAACTCTAGAAACTGTGCTGAGTTATCAGGAATAATACGCGTAATCAGCTGCTCTATGTTTGCCTGGCCAAGTACTGAGTACGGATTGCGTGATAGCTTGATGTTTTCCCCATGCTTCCATTGTGATAGTTGATAGTAGTGGCTACCAATTGGGTTCCGTGCGAAGTTGGTTGTGCGGATATCTTGACCTTCTAGCAAGTGTTTTGGCAGAATGTGTAAGCTAGACCAGCTATCTAAGGCAGGTGCATAGGCTTGATTGTAAGTGGCGATGAAGGTCAATGCATCTGGTGCCTCAGCTTTTGTCACCAGTTGAAAGTCTGATGCATAAGGACTGCGCGTATTTTCGTCAGTGACTAGTTGCCATGTAAATAATACATCGGCACTGGTGAGCGGTTTACCGTCGGCCCATTTAAGATTTGGCTTTAGCTTAAAGGTGATGGTTTTTTGCTGATTTGAGACTTCCCAACTATTGGCTAGTTCACCCTTTATATCGAGTTGCGCATTATATGTTAGTAGCGAATTAAATAGATTGGATGCAATCTCTGCTGATGCGGACTCGCCAGCAATCATGAAAATTAAACTACTAGGCTCTGCTGCCATTGCACTAATTAAGGTGCTGCCACTTTCACCTGGGTGCGCCTTGCTATAGTCAATGGGGTCAGGTTGTTGTCTGCAGGCGGAGAGGGCTAAGCAGCTTGAAATAAGGAGGGCAGTCATGAATAACACGCTTCTAACTAATTGTGTTCTAATCAAAAGCATATGTGTATTCATTTTTATAGGTTAAAAAGTTTAATTGTTGTCCGTACATACATCGCACGAGGGCTACATGTAAGCCATTAAATTCTTTTGGTTTTTGACTGCTTAGTGCGAACCTTGATAACCTGACCTATTTTAATTATAGAAGATTCTAAGCTATTCATTATCATTAGGCTTGCGGTGCTTGTGCCATATTTTCTAGCAACACCACTTAATGTTTCACCGCGTTTTATTTTATGATTAACATGTTTTTTCTTCGCATCTTTACGGGTAGGTCGTTCGATATATGTTATTTGATTAACGAGTTGAGCAACATCAATTTTATTTGCATTTGCATGATTGCCTGGTATCAGTAGTTTTAAGGGTTTTGTTAAGTTCTTACTATTAGGCAAGCTATTAATTTTGCGAAATTGACTAGAAGCAATATTGAATTTATTGGCGATACTGGCAATATTTTCGCCAAGCTTAGCGTCGTAAATAGACCAATTTGTAAGCGATTGATCGTAATGGGCTAGATTAGATTTGAAGGTATTAACGTTAGCAACAGGCAGTAAAATCTTATGTAAGTTATTTTTAGAGGCAATAACAGGGCGCTTATAACTAGGGTTTAATAAAGCGAACTCTTCGTTTGAAATTTCAGCAAGCTTTGCTGCTACTTTTGCATCAATTTGATATGGTGGGACTACCTCGGCAAAGTAAGGTTGGTTTGAAATTGGCGCAATATTCAGACCATACTGTTGAGGCTGCGTCACAATATTTTCAATGGCTTGTAACTTGGGGACATATTCGACTGTTTCTCGAGGTAGTTTAAGGCTTTGATAATCTGTTGGTAGCCCAGCGGATTCATTGCGTGAAATTGCACGACTAACGGTACCTTCACCTGCATTATAGGCGGCGAGGGCTAAATCCCAGCTGCCGAACATAGCATGTAGTTTTTGCAAGTAATCTAGAGCGGCTTGAGTTGCTGCAGTGACGTCTCTACGGTTATCTGACCACCAGTTTTGCTCTAAACCAAAATACTTGCCAGTTGTTGGGATAAATTGCCATATGCCAGCAGCATGGCTACGCGAATAAGCGGTTGGATTATAAGCACTTTCTATCATTGGCAATAGCGCAATCTCAGTTGGCATGCCGCGCTTTTCAACTTCTTCCACTACATAGAATAAGTATTTTTGACTACGTGACATCATTCTTGCCATATATTTAGGGCGCTTAGCGTAAAAATCTTCGAATTTAGTGGTGCGTTCTGACGATATGTTGGGAATGGCGTATCCCTGTTGAATGCGTGCCCATAAACTATTTTTCGTAACCGTTGATTTGGCTATCGACTGGTCGCTGAGGATATCATCCAAAAGGAATGTAACCTCAACACCTTTAGCATTGGTGGCAGCGAGGGATTGGAATGATAAGAAGAGAAATGCAATTAAAGAGAAAACGCTAAAAATAACAATAGCCTGTCGATGCCAGTTGTTTGCCGTCAGTAAAAGCTGTATTTTTCTATGCATGTGCAGCGCTGCTTGAAATAGGAAAGTTACATATTATACAGGCTACTTAGCGTAGTCAAGTATCGTTAAGCTTTAAGTTTATATATTATCATCATGATTAATAATGATTTCTTGTTAATCTGATTTGAGTGAAGACGGATAGCTCATCTGTTTGATTGCTGCCAGAATGCTGAATGATAGCATCTTCATTACAACGTAAAAATGGATTTGTTTTCAGTTCTAGTGAGATTGTGCTCGGTAGACTCGCTTTATTTTCACCTCTTAAACCAGAAACCGTCCGTTTTCTTTCCAGCAAATCTTGGTTTTCAGGGTCTACAGATAGAGCAAAATCAATATTTTTAGCCGTATACTCATGTGTGCAATACACTTTTGTTTGAGGGTTTAATGCTTTTAAGCGGTTTAAAGCATTTAGCATTTGTTCAGGTGTGCCTTCAAAAAGTCGTCCACAGCCTGCACCGAATAAGACATCTCCACAGAATAAATAAGCATCACTTAGAAAAGCGATATGGCCTAGCGTGTGACCTGGAAGCCACATGACTTTGAATTGCAAGTTGAAGCCAGGTAAGTCTACGTGATCACCTTCTGCGAGAGCGGTATGTTCGAAGTCGAATGTTTCATACTGGGGAGCGTAAACAGTTGCTGGGTATTGTTTAAGCAATGCATCAACGCCGTTAATATGGTCTGAGTGGTGATGCGTAATCAAAATGGCCTTTAGTCTGAGTGATTTTTTTTGAAGTATATCCAAAACAGGCGCTGCATCTCCTGGGTCAATCACAACAGCATCACGCGTATTATGCAAAAGCCATATATAATTATCCTCAAAGGCTGGAATTGGCTCGATATGTAAGTTTGATGGTTGCATGGTAGTTAAATTCTAGACTTTAAATATAATGTCAATATTGGATTTATTAGCGGATTTGTCAATCATTTAATGCAAACATATACACAAGAAGGCTGGTTTGAGAGCACATTAGGTCAATCACTATTAGACTACGAACAGCCTATTTATGACCATGCTGTTAGCGATTTATTTGGATTTTATGCGGTTCAGATTGGCTTGCCGCAAGTCGATTGTTTGAAAAATTCCCGCATTCCTCATATCATTACTGCTGGCAATGCCACCGGACATATTCGCTGTGAGAGCGACTACCTGCCTTTTGCCGAAAGTAGTATTGATTTATTATGCATGCCGCATGCGTTAGAGTTTAGCGCTAACCCACATCAAACTTTGAGAGAAGCAGCTAGGGTGTTAGTCCCCGAAGGTTATTTAATCATGACTGGGTTTAACCCTTTTAGTTTTTGGGGCTTAAAAAGACTGTTGATAAAAAAGAAAGGTTATCCTTGGGGAGGGCAGTTTTTTTCTTTATTACGTATTAAAGATTGGCTAGCACTGCTGGGCTTAGAGTTCGTTCAAGCCGAGTTTTTCTGCCATGAATTACCCATTAATAATGAAACTTGGCTAAAACGTTTTTCGATAATCTCCAAAATTGGCGCTAAGTGGTGGCCGATGATGGGTGGGCAATATGTGATTGTGGCAAAAAAGCGCGTTGTGAATATTACCTTATTAAAGCCAAAGTGGAAGCAACGACTATTACAGCCTGGACTGGCAGTCAGTGGTCAAAAGAATAAGCATCAAACGAGTCAAAATAAAGTGAAATGTAAATAAAATGAAAGTTAGTGCGAAATGACAGAAGTTGTGGAGATATACACGGATGGCGCTTGTAAAGGAAACCCTGGCGTCGGTGGTTGGGGGGCATGGTTTCATTACAATGGGCATGAAAAATCTATCTTTGGAGGCGAAGAAAATACGACCAATAACCGTATGGAGATGATGGCGGCTATTAAAGCACTGGAGACCTTAAAGCGCTCAAGTAATGTTAAGTTGTATACCGACTCTTCATACGTTCAAAAAGGCATGACAGAATGGCTGGTTGGCTGGAAAGCCAAAAATTGGAAAACAGCCGCTAAAAAAGCAGTTAAAAATGATGATTTATGGAAGCAGCTAGATGTGCTGGCCAGTCAACATCAGGTAGAATGGCTTTGGGTAAAAGGGCATGCTGGTGATGTTGGTAATGAACGGGCAGATGATCTGGCAAACGCAGGGGTAGAACAAATCTTAAATAAGACAGTGTAAGATACAAAGTAGATGAGACAAATATTTTTAGATACTGAGACAACAGGGCTATACCCAGATCAAGGGCATCGCATTATTGAGATTGCTGGTGTTGAAACTATTAATCGGCGACCGACAGGCAACCATTACCATAAATACATTAACCCAGAGCGGGAAATCGATGCCGGTGCGCAAGATGTGCATGGGATTACCTTGGAGTTTTTGCAAGATAAACCATTATTTAAAGACCTGGCTGATGATTTTTTAGCATTTATACAAGGGGCTGAGCTTGTTATTCATAACGCCCCGTTTGATATTGGCTTTTTGAATAGCGAGCTAGGGAAGCTGGGACTGCCGGCTGTAACAGCGGTTTGTGGCAGTGTTGTAGATACGCTAAAAATGGCAAAAGATGCTCGTCCTGGACAACGTAATAACTTGGATGCACTTTGTAGGCATTTTCAAATAGATAACTCAAGACGAACCTTACACGGCGCATTGTTAGATGCTGAACTATTAGCTGAAGTTTATATGGCGCTGACACGCGGTCAAGATAGCTTAATGATTGACTTGGAACACGAGTTAGCTTCGTCAGAAAGCATTGTGCTGAGCGAGAACCGCACTGCATTGCGCGTACTCATGGCTGATGAAGAAGAGCGTGCGGCACATGATGTTTATTTGGCCGGCTTGGGTGATGTTGAGAAGCCTTCTTGGTGATGGATTAGCTATGTTTTTTATATTTAGGTAATCAATGAATAATTGTATTTTAGTAACAGGTGGGGCAGGCTTTATTGGCAGTAATTTTGTCAATGCTTGGGTTAAGCAAGGGTTTGGAAAAGTCGTTAATGTAGATAAGTTAACCTACGCGGGTAACTTGGAGAACTTGTCAGGCATTCAAGGCAATGAAGACCATGTCTTCGTGCAGGCTGATATTGGGGATAGCAAGGTCATTGCTGAGCTACTTAATGAGCATGAGCCTAAAGCAATACTAAATTTTGCAGCAGAAAGTCATGTTGATCGTTCCATTCATGCACCAGGCGAGTTTATTCAAACAAACATTGTAGGCACTTTTAAATTATTAGAAGAAGTGCGTACTTATTGGAATGGTTTGAATGAGCGTGAGCAAGGTGATTTTAGATTTTTGCAGGTGTCCACGGATGAAGTCTATGGTTCGTTAACGGCTGACGACCCAGCTTTTAAAGAAACAAACCCATATGAACCAAACAGTCCTTATTCGGCTTCTAAAGCTGCTTCTGACCACTTGGTTCGTGCGTATCACCATACGTATGGCATGCCAATGTTGACCACAAATTGTTCAAATAATTACGGTCCTTATCACTTTCCAGAGAAGCTTATTCCCTTAATTATTCACAATGCTTTGAATGATAAAGATCTACCGATCTACGGGGATGGAAGTAATGTGCGTGACTGGTTATATGTGGAAGATCACTGCAGTGCAATTCGTTGCGTATTAGAAACTGGCCAGGTTGGTGAGACGTATAACATTGGTGGTTGGAATGAAATGAGCAATTTAGAAGTGGTGCATACACTCTGCGATATGCTGGATCTACAACGCCCAAAAGATGCTGGCAGTTACCGTGACCAAATTACTTACGTTACCGACAGGCCAGGACACGACCAACGGTATGCAATCGATGCAACCAAAATAGAGCGTGAGTTAGGTTGGAAACCAGCAGAGACATTTAAAACAGGCATAGAAAAAACCGTTGCTTGGTATTTAGAAAATCAAAGCTGGGTAGAGAATGTGACTAGCGGCGAGTATCAAAAGTGGGTCGGTAAAAACTACCAAGCACGGGAGAATGTGTAATGGCAATGAAAGGAATCGTTCTGGCGGGCGGATCAGGCACGCGACTATACCCAGCCACAGAGGCTGTCTCTAAACAGCTTTTGCCTGTTTATGATAAGCCGATGATCTACTACCCGCTATCTGTACTCATGTTATCGGGCATTCGTGAAGTGTTGATTATTTCAACGCCTGAAGACACGCCACGTTTCAAGAATTTGCTCGGTAATGGCAGTCAATGGGGTATAGATATTAGCTATACCATTCAACCATCTCCTGATGGCTTAGCACAGGCTTTTATCTTAGGTGAGGATTTTATTGGTGATGATTCATGTGCGCTGGTACTAGGCGACAATATTTTTTATGGACATGAATTGGCACAGATTACAGAGAATGCAACAAAACGTTCAGCGGGCGCATCTGTGTTTGCTTACCCTGTACATGATCCAGAACGTTATGGCGTTGTTGAGTTCGACGCGAATGGGGTTGCGATTAGCTTAGAAGAAAAGCCTGAAAAACCAAAATCACGCTATGCGGTAACTGGTTTATATTTTTACGATAATGATGTCGTGCAAATGGCGAAAGACTTGAAGCCATCACCAAGAGGTGAGTTGGAAATTACTGATTTAAACCGGCTTTACTTAGCACGTGGTGATTTGCATGTAGAGGTAATGGGTAGAGGGATGGCTTGGTTAGACACTGGCACACACGACTCTTTATTAGAAGCGGGTTCCTTTATTCAGACAATAGAAAAACGTCAGGGTTTGAAAGTGGCTTGTCCAGAAGAGATTGCTTATCGCATGGGTTTTATTGATGCAACACAAGTTGAAGTGCTGGCGAAAAAGTATGCTAAAAATGGCTATGGGCAGTACTTGATGCAAATGTTAAGTGAACAGGTGTTTTAAATGCAAGCCATTAAAACTAGCATTCCTGAAGTCATCATTTTTGAGCCTAAAGTATTTGGTGATGAGCGTGGGTTTTTTTATGAAAGCTTTAATAAAAAGGTGTTTAAGCAGGCAACAGGCTTGAATATTGACTTTGTACAAGATAATCACTCTAAGTCTGCTAAAAATGTATTGCGTGGCCTGCATTACCAAACTGAACATACGCAGGGTAAGTTAGTCCGTGTGACGCAAGGCGAGGTGTTTGATGTGGCTGTTGATTTGCGCCAATCATCTAGTACGTTTGGGCAGTGGGTCGGTGAAAAACTTTCAGCTGAGAATAAGCACATGATATGGGTGCCAGCAGGTTTTGCACATGGTTTTGTTGTTCTGTCAGAAACGGCTGAGTTTTTATATAAAACAACTGATTTTTACTCTCCAGAACATGAAATAAGTATTCAATGGAATGATGCTGATATAGGTATTGACTGGCCTTTGGATGGAGAGCCATCTTTATCTGTGAAAGATAAAGATGGCCTTGCCTTTTCTGAAGCACCTTACTTTGACTAAATCATTTAAACATTGAATGCTAAAAGCATCATGAACCCACAACGCATCTTATTAACTGGCATCAATGGACAGGTTGGCAACGCGCTATTATCGACATTGACAGATTATGAGGTGGTAGGACTTTCTCGCAATGAGTTGGATTTGACTAATGTAGATGCTATTAGACAGGCTATTCGTGAAATAAAACCTGATTTGATTGTTAATCCAGCCGCTTATACGGCTGTTGATAAGGCCGAATCAGAGTCTGATATGGCTCATGCGATTAATGCAATAGCACCGCAAGTCATTGCTGAAGAAGCTGCAAAGCTTGACAGTGCATTGATTCACTTCTCGACAGATTATGTCTATGATGGCCATAAAAACACACCTTATATAGAAACAGATGCAGTTAACCCACAAAGTGCCTACGGCAAAAGCAAACTGGCTGGTGAAGAAGGGGTGCGGGCAGTTGGGTTGCCACACCTCATTTTACGGACGAGTTGGGTTTATGGTGCTTATGGACATAACTTCCTTAAATCAATCATTCGCTTATCTAGTGAAAGAGAGCTGTTAGACATCGTTGCCGACCAACAAGGAACACCGACTTCTAGTGCTAACATTGCAACGGCCCTAGTGGCGTTAATTAAACAATGGGATGGGCAAGAAAGTGGTGTTTTTCATTTTACAAGTACGGGTAGTACGACATGGTATGGCTTTGCCAGTGAGATTGTGCGTCAATATGCAGCGATGCAGGTGCAGCCTGCACTAAAGGTCCAGGCAGTTAACCCTATAACAACAGCAGATTACCTCACGCCAGCATCAAGACCAGAAAATTCATGTTTGGATAATGAGAAGTTAAGCCGTGTGTTTGGTATTGCATTGCCAACTTGGCAAGAAGGACTGCAATCAGTAATGAAGGATTTTGCGCTTAAGTCGTAGCGTCTGCCCAGCTGTTGGGCGTTTCATATAATCTAACACGTGATAATGTTAGTTGATTGCCATAAGTGTCTTGATATTGATTTTTTAAGATTCTGAAGGCTTCAGCAGCCATGTTTTCTGCAGTGGGTACTGTTTCAAAAACAACTGTTTTATGATCGAGAAGGGTGTTTAAAAAGTCGAGGACGACCTGATCGTTTTTGTAAACGATAAAAGCGTGGTCCCAAACATCGACAACACTTTCACGCGCAATGCGCTTAACATCAGAAAAGTCCATTACCATCCCATCTTCTGAGGCTTGCTCATTTTGAATAATATCGCCACCCAATGTAATTTCAATCACATAGCGATGCCCATGCAAATTGCGGCACTGGCTTTTATGATTGGGGATGCGGTGCCCACTATCAAACTCTAAACGTGTGGTGATTTCCATGGTTTATTCAGTACTATTTTTCAAGAAGATGATTCAAGCGAGAATTATATCAGGCTACGAATTAATACGCTTGAACTGACTCAATAAATCCTCATAAGGAAGCGCTTTAGAGAAGTGATAACCTTGGCATTGATTTATTTTTAACACTTTGATGCGTTTTAAGCACTCCGAATCTTCCACACCTTCTGCCAGTACTTTCGGTTGATTGCTGATTGTGAGTAGTGTATTTCTTAGGGAGTATCGTTTTTAATGATGCATCATTGCCATGATGAGCATTGAATGTTGTGCTAACACTATTGCTTGATGTAGCATTTTTAGTGGTTTAGTAATTCTTTACTTTTCGTAAGATATCAAAGAACGCGAATTTCTCACCACGCCTTGCTTTGTTGATGATAGGTGTTTGCTTGTTTTCAACTTCGCTAGGGGCTTTTATTCTAATCGTTAAGCTGCGTTTAAACGCAATATCTCGTTTAGCCTTTGCTTGAAACGCTTTGCAGATAGATTTTGTTCTATCGATGACAACATAAGCACAAGTAGACCTTATTTTATCTAGAATTGCCTGATTTTCTAGTACAAAGCCCTGCAATATGAAGTCTGGCTAGCTCCAAGGTTTATCCAACGCAGAGATAAACATCCCAAGCTTTAATGCGTTCACTACTATTTTTTCATTTTTGATATCAATCATAAGAACTACTTAATGTCTCTATATGTGCAACAGCCACCTCAGCCAATGATGATAAATGATAGCCACCCTCTAAAGAAGAAACGATACGATTGTTAGCATGTTTTTTTGCAATATGTTGAATAAATTCGGTTATCCAAACATAATCTTTTTTTGTCAGTGCAAGATCGGCAAGCGGGTCGTTAGCATGCGCGTCAAAGCCTGCAGAGATGAAAATAATCTCTGGTTTGAAGGCCTCTAGCGCAGGTCTAAATAATCTTTCAAATACCTTGCGGAATGACTTACCATTACTCTTTGCAGGTAATGGAGCGTTCAGCATATGATCACTAGCTGATTCAGCACCCTTATGTGGGTAAAAGGGGTGTTGGAAGGTGGAGCACAATATGACATTAGCATTGTCTTTGAATATATCTTCCGTACCATCACCGTGATGCACGTCAAAATCAATGATCGCCACCCGTTTTAGTTTGTACTTTTCTAATACATAAGCAACACCTGCCGCTACATGATTAAAAATACAAAAGCCTGCACTGTTGGCGCGCCCGGCATGGTGACCTGGCGGGCGGATGCAGCAAAAGGCATTATTGACTTTTCCTTGCATGACTAAGTCGGCGGCATGAATTACGGCACCAGTGGCTTTTAATGTTGCTTCTAGGCTCATTGGACCCATTGATGTGTCACCATCTAGCCGCACTAAGCCCGCTTTCGGCGCAACACCAAAAATGTAATCAACATAAGCAGTACTATGCACACGGCGTAAGTCTTTTTTAGTTGCACTTGGCGCATCAGCAAACAATAGCTGGTCTTTTAAAGACGAAGCCATTACTGCATTTTTAATCGCTGTGATACGGGCTGGTGATTCTGGGTGGCTGCCATCCATGACGTGGAGAAGGGTGTCAGGGTGGGAAATGAACGCCGTAGACATTGTTGTTAATTTAACTAGTTAATTCTCGGAGCATTCGACAGCTCTGTTGATAGTTCTTGGTAAAAAACCAATCGAATTGCATTGATTTTCCCTTCAACAATCGCATTCTTAATCGTGCAATCCGGTTCATGCTGATGCTTGCAATCACTAAAACGACAATGACCGAGGTACGGCCTAAATTCGATAAAGGAAAGCTCTAGTTCTTCTTGCGTTAAATGATTAATCCCAAATTCTTGCAAGCCAGGCGAGTCAATTAGCGTGCTATGTTCATTTAAGTGATACAAATGCGCTGCTGTTGTCGTGTGCTTTCCACTATCTAAAGTGCTGCTAATTTCGCGTGTACGCACATTCTCATCAGGGAGTAAGGTGTTAATAATGGTCGACTTACCCATACCTGATTGCCCAACCAATACACTTTGGTGGTGATCTAAATAAGGCTGTAATGGGGCAGTATCTTCTAGCGCAGATAAATACACGGTTTGATAGCCGAGTGCTTCATATACTTTTAATTTATTTTTGGCGTCGTTCGCTTCTGCCAAATCACACTTGTTTAATACAATCAGCGGTTTGATGTTGGCAGCCTCTGCGGCAGCCAAACAGCGGTTTAGCAAGGCTTCATAAAAACTAGGCTGAGTCGCAAGGACAATTAGGACTTGTGTGACGTTAGAAGCAAGAATTTTGCTTTTGAATCCATTGCTGCGATAAAGTAGGCTTTCACGTTTTTCGCTAGATTCAACAACACCTTCAGCTTTGTCTGTGAGTTTGATGTTGACGATATCGCCACAAGCTAAATCGGTCTTTTTGCCACGAGTAACACAACTAATTCTTGTTTTGTCTGCGAGTTCGACTTGGTAGCGCTTGCCATAGGCGGCGACGACCAGTCCTTGTAAGGTGCTATTCTTCAAATTTGTAATACTGCTCATTAAGGTAGGCTGAAGTGTTCATCTCGTCCTCTTCAAACCATTGTAAATTTAAATTGGTATTGCAAGCACGGACTTGTGCGACCAAACCTTTTGAAGATTCTACTTTGTGAAAAGGGCGGGTATAAATCTCTGAGCCATCCCCACCATAGCTAGTGGCATGGCAGCTGATACAGTTCTCATCAAGCAAGGTTTTACCTGCTGCGATATCTGCTGTTGCAAAGAAATCGTTTGCCATTGCATCCGCACTGATTAAGCTCATTGCCAATATTACCTTGTACATACGTTTACCCAGACAGAAATTAATGATTAGTATACGCTGCTAATTTCGAAATGCGAATGCTGGCTGGTGGGTGAGAGTCATAAAAAGCTGAGTGAAATGGGTCTGGCGTAAGCGTAGACGCATTATCGCGGTATAACTTAACTAAGGCATCAGTTAAGTGTGCTGCACTGGCATTCTTCGCTGCGTAATCATCTGCCTCAAACTCGCATTTTCGTGAATAGTTTGCCATTAATGGCTTAATCAAGAACAAGAAGACCGGGGAGGCCATCATAAACAGCAATAGCGCCATATGGTTGCTTGGTGAAGTCACGCCAAGACCTTGGAAAAACCAAGCTTGATTAATAAGCCAGCCGAGTAATGCCAAGCCAATTAAGCTTATGACAAAAATCATGATGATGCGTTTAATGACATGCTTATGTTTAAAGTGCCCAAGTTCATGCGCAAGCACTGATTCAATCTCCTCTGTGTTTAAGCGTTCAAGCAAAGTGTCAAAGAACACGACACGTTTACTATTACCAAAGCCTGTAAAGTAAGCATTGCCGTGGCTGCTTCTAGTTGAACCATCCATGACAAATAAACCTTGTGATTTAAAGCCGCACTTAGTCAGTAAAGACTCAATTCTTGCCTTTAAGCCTTCGTCAGCCAATGGTGTAAATTTGTTAAATAAAGGGGCGATAAAAGTAGGGTAGACGGCGAGCATCGTAATGTTAAAGACAGTCCAAAGTACCCATAAATAGAGCCACCAATACTCACCAGCACTTTGCATCAGCCAAAGTGCAGCGAATAGAATAGGTGCGCCTAATAGCAAACCAACGACGCTGTGTTTCACTAAATCAGATATGAACATGGCGGGCGTCATCTTGTTGAAGCCGAATTTCTCATCAACAACAAAGGTTTTATAGTATTCAAATGGTAAATCAACGATGCTACTCACTAATAAAGCACTACAGATGACCAGCGCGCCACGGAGGATATCGTGATTAGGTAGAATGTTAGACCAAATCGTATCAATCCACTGCAGGCCGCCACCGATGGTGAGAATGAAAAGCAGTGCAGCTTGTACAAGCATTTCAAATAAGCCTAACTTTGTTTTAGCAGTCGTATAGTCGGCAGCTTTCTGATGCGCATCTAAGGCAATGTCTTTGGCGAAAGCGGCTGGTACTGCTTTGCGATTTTCTTGAACAAAGTTAATTTGGCGTGTGCCTAACCAGTAGCGAATAATGCTGCTAAAAGCGAGTAAGCCAACAAAGAGTAGGGTAAGTGTATGAGCCATGGTTTTATGTCTTAAGTTATTCTGTCTTGAGTTATAAAGTACGGTTAAACTGATATGATATTAAAGACTATAGTCTAGTTACTATATTTTGAAGCATTTGCACTGCAATGGTTCGCGTACAATTCAAACATTCACTATTTTAATGGAAATCATGATGGAAGCTGAAAGTAATGTAATTAATAAAGATAATTTAATTTGGTTGGATATGGAGATGACGGGATTATTACCTGATTCCGACCGGATTATAGAGCTGGCAGCAGTGGTGACCGATGCCGAGCTTAATGTCCTAGGCGAGTCTCCTAGCATTGTGATTCATCAATCTGATGCTGTTTTAGATGGTATGGATGCTTGGAATACGGGCACACATGGACGTAGTGGATTAACGGATAAAGTTAAAGCCTCAACAATCGACGAGGCTGCGGGCTCTCAGCAAATGATTGATTTTCTAAAACAATATGTACCAGAAGGTAAGTCACCAATGTGTGGCAATTCCATTTGTCAGGATCGCCGTTTTATGGCGCGCTATATGCCAGAATTAGAAGCGTTTTTTCACTACCGCAATTTAGATGTGAGTGTGTTTAAAGAGTTGGCTAGACGTTGGAAGCCTGAAATCTACTCAGGCTTTAAAAAATCGGGTAAGCATGAGGCTTTGGCAGATGTGTACGAGTCAATTGAAGAACTGAAGTATTATCGAGAGCTCTTTATTATTAAATAGTACGATTAAGTGCGGATAACCAAGTAAATGAGCCGCATAAAAATGAGGCGGAATTTTCTTAGAAATGACGCTCCAAAGGAAGAGGTTTTAGCTTTGGAGAAGCTAGTTTATATAAGGCATACTCCGTGCCAAACCTTCTTTTTATTGCTGTGCGATGACTTTTTTATATAAGTCTAGGCATGTAGTAGCGCTAGAAGCCCAGCTAACGTAGGTACCCATCCCGTTCTTCTGGATTTTTCGCCACGCTTTTTTATCTTTCCAAAGTGACGTTGCCTCTCTAATTGTGTTCAATAGTGTAGCTTGAGTGACACTTTTAAGCACAAACCCTGTTGCTGTATTGTTTTTGATGGATGCTGGTGATGTATGCTGAATAGAATCTGCTAAACCGCCTGTAGATGAGACAATGGGCGGCGTTCCATAGGTTAAGTCACATAGTTGATTTAATCCGCAGGGTTCAAAACGGGAGGGCATAATGAGCATGTCGGCACCTGCCATGATGTTGTGAGAGAGCAGTTCGTTATAGCCGACATTAAGGCTAACCATGCCAGGGTATTGTTTGTGTAATCGGCCGAATGATATTTCTAATGCCTTTTTACCACTCCCTAAAATAGCAATTTGACAACCTTCAGCGACCAGTTTTGGAATAATGGGCGGCAACAAATCTAAACCTTTTTGATAGGCAAACCGACTTACAACGCCCAGCAATGGCGCGCTTGCATCAATGTTGAGCACAAATGTTTTTTGTAAGTGCTTTTTAACTAACTTCTTCTCAGTAATGTTCTTGGCCGAATAGGGTTTGATGAGCGCTATATCGGTAGCTGGATTCCTATCTTGCGTATCTATGCTATTCAAATGCCAGTTAAGTGTGTTTGACGCTGTGATAATAAGCCTTGCAAACCAAAACCATAAGCTTAAGTTTGGATTTCTTTCGCGTAAGTCTGGCTCACTGTGCTGGGGTGATCTGCGTAAAAAAGAACTGCTTTCATAAAAGAAATTTGATCGTAAAATTCAAATCCGTTGATATTGAAATGTTCAGCAGGTAGTGCTAATTGCTTCAACTGATTGACATCAAAGGTGCCTTAATAGGCCATGTTATGAATGTTAAATATCGTTTTTACAGGTGTTTTATCAACTAACTTAATATACGCAGGTGTTAGCCCTGATTGCCAATCATTGCAATGAACGATGTTAGGTTGCCAGTTAAGAGGGGAGCCTTTTTTAGTGAGTAAGCTGGCGACTCTCGAAAGCACGCCAAAGCGTAATGCATTGTCAGGCCAATCAATATTATTGTTATCTGTATAGGGCCCATCTTTACGATCATATAAAGCATCATTTTTGATGGCGATTACGTCCACATCACTATTAGGAATTTTACCAGTAAAGAGTGTGCATTCCTGACCTAAAGCATAAATGGTTGCTACTTGTTTAACTGCTGTTAATTTATCAAGTAAATTACTATATGCAGGTAACAATACTTTAATATTGCCGTTGAATTCAGCTGCTTCCTGTATGGCTTTTGGTAGTGCATCACTGACGTCAACTAAGCCGCCAGTTTTAATTAATGAGTGCGCTTCGGATGTTAGTCATAAGACCCGCACATTTTTCTCGTGTGAAGTTTGGTGAAAGAAGTGATATCCACTATTATAAATGCTAATTGAATATTTTAAACGAAGGAATTGTATGTTGCTTGGGCAATGGATTGCAGTCGGTACTGGCGCGGCTATTGGTGCATGGCTAAGATGGGGTTTAGGCTTAATGTTTAATGCAACATTGCCAGTCCTGGCTTTAGGCACTTTGCTGGCCAACTTGTTAGGGGGCTATCTCATAGGGTTGGCTATTGGGTCATTCGCTTTATTGCCTTCTGTTTCTCCAGAGGTGAGGCTATTTGTCATGACGGGCATGCTTGGCGGGTTAACAACGTTTTCTACTTTTTCTGCTGAAGGCGTGAGTTTGATTGCGCGAGGGCAATATGCATGGGCTGTCATGCATGTGTTAGTGCATGTGCTGGGGTCGCTAGCCATGACGGGTTTTGGTATTTTAACGATTCATTTTATAAAAGGATAATGTGATGCAAGGCGTCTATTTGAAAGTTTTTGTACCAGAAAAATTGCGCAACCATGGTAATTTGTTTTACGAGTGGATTTTTCGAGAAGCTGAGTCATCACATACGATAGCTGAATTCGGCCGTTATGGACACCTACAGGAGCAGCATTTTTTGAATTAGCAGGCGAGCTATAGATTGCGTTGGATTTTTTTGCGACTGAAGAGGATATTGAACAGTTGTCAATGTTGTTACAGTCGGTGGGTAATTCATTGTTTTATATTAAATTTAAGGCAGAGGTAGAACAGACGAAATAAGCTAAATGGTTAATAAAATTGCTGCCAATAAAAAAGCCCGAGCAAGTCGGGCTTTTTTATTGATGAGAAACAGTTTACTTCTGTGTTTCAACCATCACTAACGGTTCGCTAGTGTTACTTGCCGTTTCATCTTTTTTCCAGTTTGCTGTCTTACGTGGTGCTTTTGGCTTTGCTGCCGGCTTCGCTGTTTTTGCAGCAGCCTTCGTTTCGACCATCTGTAAGCCACTATCAGCTAAATCAACTGGCTTTGCAGCTTTTGGCTTGCGTGGCGCTCTTGGTTTTGCTGGTTTCTTAGCAGTAAGCTTTTTAGCTGACTCAGCTTCTGTTGCTGTAGGTGTTTGTTTTTCGACTGCTTTTGGTTTTACCCTAGGTTTTGCTGCTTTGCGAGGAGCTGCCTTTGGCTTTTCATTTGCGCTGACTGTCGTTTCCGCTGCATCTGTCGTTTTCTCAACTTTAGTGTTATGTGCGTTAGTTTCAACCGCTTTAGTTTCTTTTGTCTCAGGTTTTGTTTCCACTACAGGTGTTACAAGCTGTTTTTCGTTTGCTGTATTTTCAGCTGGCATTGCATTGTTCGCTTCATCACGCGGCTTACGATCACGTCTACCACCACGGCCACGTCTGTTTCCACGTGGTTGTTGGTTATTTGACTTTTCTGAAGCTTCATCATTAACTGCTGCTTCAGGTTTCTGCGTGTTTGGCTTTTCATCATGTGGTTGACGTGAGCGCTCTTGTTTTACTGCATTGTCGTTACGTTGTTGAACGTTGTTGTTATCATTGCCGCCACTTGCGTTACGGTCGCGGTTATTGCGACTGCGATTGCGATTGCGATTACGATTTTTGTTATTACGTTCGCGGTTATTGTTAGTTGGCTTTTCTTCGGTTGCCGGTTTTTCTACTTTAACCTCACCTGTGCCACCTAACCATTTTTTAACAAGGCTAATAAATGAGCTTTTAGCGGCTGGGTTACTTGGGATTTTCGCTGTAATAGGGGCTGGTGTTGTAGTCGAGATGCCTTTAACAAGGGCAACTGGTGCAGCAGGTTTATTTTCTGTTGTTAGACTACTTGCAGGGTCGCTTTCTGATGGCATTTCTACCATATCATAGCTTGCGCGTGTAGTATCCTCAGTCACATCTTCTTGCTTAAGACGCACGATAGTATAGTTTGGTGTTTCCATATGAATGTTTGGAATTAACACCACTTCTACGCCCATCAATTGTTCAATGCTATGAATCTCTCCACGTTTTTCATTGAGTAAGAATGTCGCTGCATCGACTGGTAATTGCACTTGAATAACAGCGCTGTTGTCCTTCATTGCCTCCTCTTGCGTAATACGTAATATATGCAATGCTGTTGATTCAATACCGCGAATATGGCCTGTGCCGTTGCAACGAGGGCAAGCACCGTGGTTTGCTTCACTCAGGCTTGTACGTAAACGCTGACGAGAAAGCTCTAGTAAACCAAAGCGTGATATTTTTCCAATTTGAACGCGGGCACGATCTGGGTTTAGTTCATCACGTGTACGATTTTCGACTGCACGTTGATTGCTTGATTTTTCCATGTCGATGAAATCAATCACAACCAAACCGCCAAGGTCCCGCAATCTTAATTGACGCGCCACTTCTTCAGCTGCTTCAAGATTGGTATTTAAAGCAGTTTGCTCAATATCCGCACCTTTGATTGAACGTCCTGAGTTAACGTCAATTGAGACTAAAGCCTCAGTATGGTCAATTACGATGGCGCCACCAGATGGTAAACGCACTTCACGGGAGTGCGCAGTCTCAATTTGATGTTCAATTTGGAAGCGAGAGAAGAGAGGGGTTTCGTCTTCATATAACTTGACGCGTGCTACATTAGCTGGCATCACGTGATTCATGAATTGAACCGCTTGCTCATACACTTCAGGAGTGTCGATGAGAATTTCACCAATGTCTGTACTAAAGTAATCACGTATCGCACGAATCACTAAGCTACCTTCTTGATAAATCAGGAAAGCACCTTTTTGTGTCGTTGAAGCATCTTCAATGGCAGCCCAAAGTTGTAATAGGTAGCTTAAGTCCCATTGTAGTTCTTCTGCAGAGCGGCCAATACCTGCGGTACGGGCAATAATGCTCATGCCTTTTGGTACATCAAGTGAGGCCATAGTGTCACGTAATTCACTACGTTCATCACCTTCTACACGACGTGAAACACCACCACCACGCGGGTTGTTTGGCATTAATACTAGGTAACGTCCTGCAAGTGAGATGTAAGAAGTTAATGCAGCACCTTTAGTGCCACGTTCATCTTTATCGACTTGCACGATAAGCTCTTGACCTTCTTTAAGCACATCCTGAATGCGGATTTTTCCACCTTCTGGATTGCTATTAAAGTATGAGCGTGAAATTTCTTTAAAGGGTAGAAAGCCGTGGCGTTCTGAACCGTAGTCGACAAAAGCTGCTTCTAGTGAAGGCTCTATACGAGTGATAATGCCTTTGTAAATGTTACTTTTACGCTGTTCTCTACCTGCGTGCTCGATGTCTAAATCGATCAGTTTTTGTCCATCGACAATCGCAACGCGTAGTTCTTCTGACTGCGTTGCATTAAATAACATGCGTTTCATTGAATACTCCCACACTAAGCGGGCAGATGATAGAGCAAATTAAAGTGCTGAAGAGTCGATTGATGATGCCTGTGGCATGATCAATGAATTTATGATGAAGCAAATGTACGGTAAGAACATGCTTTTAACAAAGGCTTCACTGCTTTTCAGTTGAAAATCTGTTGTTAAAAACCACTTGAGCACTTAACATTTGTGTTTGTACGCGCTCAGTTATGACGTTACCTCGGTAACGACAAACTACGGTGAATGGTCATGATGTTGCTTAGTTATACTTAAAAATTATGCCTGTTATTGCTATAAATTCGTTAAAATCGAGACTTCAGTCACTTTAGTCGCACTTTCTAATTTTTATCTGCGGCGGCTATAGCGTAATAATTTTATCGCTACTTGAATTTGGCGAGCGGTATTAACCAAATGTTCTTTAAAACTAAATATTTAATAATGAAATATTTAGCCTCGCTAATCTAGCGTTTCTCTAGATTTAGACGAAACTAGAGTATAGGCTTTATTAAGGTTTTAGGCAAAAAATATGACACAAGTAAGTGAAAATAAACAAATAAGTGAGCATGCAGCAGCGTTGGTCACCATTGATGAGGCTAGTGAAGGACAACGTGTCGACAATTTCTTAGCTAAAATACTAAAAGGCGTGCCTAAAAGCCATATTTACCGTATTTTACGCAGTGGAGAAGTGCGGGTTAATAAAGGGCGAGTCGATGCATCACTTAAGTTAAGTTTAAATGATGTCGTAAGGGTGCCGCCAATACGGATATCGGCAAAAAATCCAACATCAGCTATATCTAAAGCGTCTGAAGAGGCTAAGTTCGACAAAGCCATTGTCTATGAAGATGAGGCGATGCTGGTTATTGATAAGCCAGCTGGTTTTGCTGTACATGGCGGCAGTGGGATTAGCCGGGGCGTTATTGAACAACTGCGCTTGGAACGACCAAAAGCCAAGTTTTTGGAATTGGTGCATCGTTTAGATCGTGACACTTCTGGTGTGTTAATGCTGGCTAAGCGGCGTAGTGCCTTGGTGGCATTGCATGCGGCGATTAAAAACAATAAAACCGATAAACGTTACGCGGTGATGGTGGCTGGCGAATGGACGGACGCAAAAAAACGTGTTGTTTTATATTTGCAGAAATATGTGCTGCCCAATGGGGAGCGCCGTGTTAACGTGGTGCCCGATAAAAGCGCAGATAAACACAATGAGGCGCAGGTTTCAGAAACGGTTTTCTACTTAAAACAAGCATTTGAAGGTTTCAGCTTGTTGGAAGCGAAGTTGATTACTGGCCGTACACACCAATTGCGTGTGCAATTAGCGCATTTAGGCTTCCCGATTCTTGGGGATGATAAGTATGGCAACCTTGATTTAAATAAAAAATTACAAAAACAAGGCTTGAAACGAATGTTTTTGCATTCGAGTGAAACTAAATTAGCACACCCACTCTCTCATGAGCGACTGCGTTTATTTGCACCATTGCCGAAAGAACTGGATAAGTTCATACAGGCATTAACAAAAAATAGTTAGCAAAACAGAAGGTTATAGTTTGATAAGAAAAGATGGCAAACAATTTGATTTGATTGTATGGGACTGGGATGGCACTTTGGCTGACTCCACTGGCATGATTGCAGGTGCGCTTGTCAAGGCGACGGAGCAGGTAGGTTTACCTAGTTTGCCGCTAGATAAAGCACGTAGCGTTATCGGGCT
>TARA_B110000259_G_scaffold123442_1_pt1 | contig 42850 bp, 40 predicted proteins | sample TARA_B110000259 | Tara Oceans TARA_B110000259 (sample SAMEA4397649) | marine metagenome | biome: Polar Biome; feature: [SRF] surface water layer (ENVO:00010504); material: water (ENVO:00002006), including particulate matter (ENVO:01000060) such as... | depth 5 m | reverse complement strand
AAGCGTCAGGCGCCTAACGTCTTTAGAATGAAATTGCTTGGTGCAACTGTTGTGCCAGTCGAAAGTGGCTCCAAGACGCTGAAAGACGCCTTGAACGAGGCGATGCGTGACTGGGTGACCAACATTTCAAATACGTTTTATATTATCGGCACAGTGGCTGGCCCACATCCTTATCCAATGATGGTGCGTGACTTTCAAACGGTGATTGGTATCGAAGCAAAAGAACAAATGAAAGAGATGATTGGACGTCAGCCTGATGCTATCGTGGCTTGTGTCGGCGGCGGCTCTAATGCCATGGGTATTTTCCATCCTTATATCGATGTGCCTAATGTGCGTTTAATTGGTGTTGAAGCGGCAGGTGATGGCATAGAAACGGGTCGTCATGCGGCGCCGTTGACTGCAACAAAAAACAGCGCAGTTGGTGTTTTACACGGCAACCGTACTTATTTGATGCAAGATGCAGATGGTAATATTATCGATACACATTCAGTGTCGGCTGGCTTAGATTACCCTGGCGTAGGCCCGGAGCATGCTTGGTTGAAAGACATTGAACGTGCGGAATATGTAGGCATTACCGATGATGAGGCGATGGCGGCCTTTCATAACCTGTGTCGTACAGAAGGTATTATCCCAGCATTGGAAACTAGCCATGCGCTAGCCCATGCTGAAAAAATGGCGAAAACCATGCGCAAAGATGAAATTATTCTAGTTAACCTCTCAGGTCGCGGTGATAAAGATATTAATACCGTTGCTAAGTTAGCTAACATTACCTTATAAAAGCCATTTAATAGATAAAAACGCAACTATGTCACGTATTCAAAAAATGTTTGCAACCTTGAAAGCAAACAATAAAAAAGCATTGATTCCTTACATCATCGCAGGTGATCCGCATCCAAAATTCACCGTTGATCTTATGCATACTATGGTGGAGAACGGTGCTGATATTATTGAATTGGGGGTGCCTTTTTCAGATCCGATGGCGGATGGGCCGGTAATTCAACGTGCAAGTGAGCGTGCATTAGTACACAAAGTTGGCTTGCGTAAGGTGTTGTCCTTAGTCAAAGAATTTCGTGTTAAAGATAATTGTACGCCAGTCGTATTGATGGGCTATGCCAACCCAATCGAAGCCATGGGATTCGGTACATTTACTACGGCAGCAAAAGAGGCTGGTGTGGACGGTGTTTTAACGGTTGATTACCCACCTGAAGAGTGTGAAGATTTTATTGCCGAGTTGAATAAAAACGATATGGATAGTATCTTTTTACTTTCCCCAACAACGGAAGCAAAACGCATTGATTTGGTTGCGAAGCAAGCGACTGGTTTCTTATACTATGTCTCGCTTAAAGGCGTGACAGGCTCAGCTAACTTAGACGTTGACGAAGTGAAAGCGCGTGTTGCTGAGATTCGTAAACAAACGGACTTGCCAATCGGTGTTGGCTTTGGTGTAAAAGATGCGGCAACCGCCAAGTCAGTGGCCGCATTTGCGGATGCTGTAGTGGTTGGTAGTCGTACGGTGTTAACCGTAGAACAGTCTAGTGAAGAAACATTAATGAGTAATATCGGTACATTGATACAAGAGTTGCGTACAGCAATCGATTAAAAAAATATTGGGGTAAGCGATGAGTTGGTTAGATAAGATTCCACAAAAAATTAAACATGTTGTCGGCAATGTGCAAAAGCGCAATATGCCTGAAGGCTTATGGAGTAAGTGTGATGCCTGTCAGTCAGTGCTTTACAAAACAGATTTAGAAACAACGGGTGAAGTGTGCCCTCAGTGTGATCACCATAATCGCATTTCTGCTAGAATCAGAATTAGTTTTCTACTAGACGAAGGCAATCAAGTTGAAATTGGTGCAAACGTAGCGCCAGTCGATTCATTGAAGTTTAAAGATAGTAAGAAATATACAGTACGCATGAAAGATGCGCAAAATACGGTCAAAGAAACGGATGCACTGATTGTTGTGCAAGGTGCTATTTTAGAGATGCCGGTTGTTGTTGCTGCTTTTGAGTTTAAATTCATGGGTGGCTCAATGGGCTCTGTCGTTGGTGAACGCTTTGTGCGTGGCGTCAATGCTGCGATTGAAAATAAAACACCGTTCATCTGTATTGCAGCTAGTGGGGGTGCAAGGATGCAAGAAGGCTTGCTTTCATTGATGCAAATGGCCAAAACAAGTGCAGCTTTGACTAAATTGGCTGAGGCTGGTTTGCCATTTATTTCGATTTTGACTGACCCTACTATGGGCGGTGTGTCTGCAAGCTTTGCTATGTTAGGCGATATTATTATTGCTGAGCCAAATGCCTTGATTGGGTTTGCTGGACCGCGTGTGATTGAGCAAACGGTACGTGAAACATTGCCAGATGGTTTTCAGCGAGCAGAATTTCTATTAGAGCATGGCGCAATTGATATGATTGTTGACCGTCGAGAAATGCGAGATAAGCTAAATAACGTCCTATCTAATTTGATGCATACATCAGTCTAATTAACCATATTTGATCGCGACCTTTCGTGAGTGATTTAACAGAAAAGCCCTGTAGAGAGAACCCTGGTATAGAGAAGCCTAAGTCTCTTGAGCAGTGGTTGGCGTATATCGAAGCGTTACACCCTAAATCCATTGCCATGGGTTTGGAGCGTGTTAAAGATGTTGCTGAGCGTTTACAGTTAATACCATCATTCCCGATTATCAGCATTGCTGGAACCAATGGAAAAGGTTCGACTTGCGCGATGTTGGAAAGTATCTATCTGGATGCCGGTTATCGCGTTGGCACTTATGTATCTCCTCATCTAAAACATTACAACGAACGGGTGCGTGTTAATCACCAAGCTATTTCGGATGCAGCTTTGTGTGAGGCTTTTTCTGCGATTGAAGCGGTGCGTGCCGATGTGGTGCTGACCTATTTTGAGATGGGCACGTTGGCCGCTATGTGGCACTTCGCACAATCAAACTTAGATGTTGCTATATTAGAAGTGGGCATGGGCGGGCGGTTAGATGCTGTTAATGTATTTGAACCGACTTGTTCTATTGTGACCTGTGTTGACTTGGACCATATGGATTATTTAGGCGATACAAGAGAAAAGATTGGTGCTGAAAAAGCAGGTATCTATAGGCCACGTAAGCTAGCGATTTGTGGCGATATTAACCCGCCTAATACGGTGGTTGATTATGCAGAACAGATTCAAGCTGATTTCCATTTGATTGGCCGTGATTTTTACGTGAATAAATTAACACGGGGCTGGCAATATAAGGCGAGCGAAAACACATTGTCTCTGCCACCATTAGCATTGCAGGGAGATTTTCAGCTTAATAATGCAGCATGTGCAATATGTGCAGTAGAAAATTTAAATCAACAGCTGCCTGTTCCATTGGACACTGTTGGTGATTCGCTTAAGTCAGTGACATTGCTAGGACGCTTTTACCAGTACAGCCAAACGCCCTACATTATTTTGGATGTTGCGCACAATCCACAAGCGGCCAACTCTTTGGCGAATAATTTGAGTGATAAGCCATATAAAGGACGGACATTAGGTGTGTTTGCCATGCTGGCAGATAAAGATATTGAGCATGTGGTGAGTGCGTTGCTACCACATATTTCACTTTGGTATTTGGCTGACACGCATAATGCACGTGGTGCAACAGCGAAAGACCTAGAAAGCCACTTGCAGTCTGAAGCTGAAAAAGGCTTAACAAAGCAGTTCAATAATGTCGCTGATGCATTGCGTTCGGCCTGTATTGAAGCCGATAAAAATGATAGAATCATCGTTTTTGGATCGTTCTACACCGTAGCCGATGCGATTGACGCTTTAGATATTCAAGGGATTTAAATGCAGAAAGATCAATCTGATCTAGGGTTAATTTTCAAGAAACGTGCACGGCGGCGTCTAGTGGGTGCGATTGCACTTGTTTTACTCATGTTTATTTTTCTGCCAATCGTACTAGAAGACCGCACACAAACTGGTATGCAGCAAAATATCGCTATCGTGATGCCTGATGAATCTACTGGCGGTGAAGTGATTGTTAGTGAAGAAGTGATTACGATCGAGGATTTGAAAGCCGAAACAGCCGTTAACACTAAAAAATTAGCTTTACCAAAAGCCACTCCAGTAAAGCGTAAAGAAAAGCCTAAAGCAGTTGTTGAAGCCAATGCTGAAATAAAAACAACGGTAAATAAGAAGGAAGTGGTTGCAAAAGAAACTGTTAAGAAAACTGAGGCTGCATCAATAGCCAACCCATTCTATGTGCAAATCGGCGTATTTTCTGATATTGCCAATGTTAAAAAATTACAAATTATGTTGGATGGGATTGGCTACAAGTCTGTGACTGAAAAAATGCAGACGGTAACGGGTGAAAAAACTCGTTTACGTACATCTACTTTTGAAGGTAGAAATGAAGCCGCTATCGCGTTAGAAAATATTAAAGATGCCGGCTTGACAGGCATGGTTGTTAGCCAGAAGTAAAGGAATTTTCATTTGACCTATTTTGATTATGCTGTCATTGCGATTGTTGGCTTATCCGTAGTGGTGAGCATGATGCGTGGTGCAGTGAAGGAAATGTTGGCTATTTTAGGATGGATTGCTGCCTTTTATGTAGCAAAAGCCTATTCGCCTTTGTTGGCGACATTTCTTCCTGAAGGGATTCCAACAGAAGCCTTGAAGACGCTCATTGCCTTTGTCATCCTTTTAATTGCAGTGCTATTCCTGAATGGCTTAATAACGATGGCGATTTCTGGCGTAATTAGCAAAGTCGGGCTAGGGTGGATTAATCGCTTTTTAGGGATGCTTTTTGGCTTTGCAAAGGGCTTGCTCATTAGCTGTGTATTGGTTTTATTAGCAGGATTAACCAGTTTACCAAAAGAACAAATGTGGACCGATGCAGTATTGAGTGAACCACTTGAAATGTTAGTTAAATCAGCATTGCCATGGTTGCCTGAAAGTGTGAGCAAGCATGTTAAGTTTGATTAATTTTGTGATTAAATAGCGTAACGGTTAAGGACGACACCATCATATGTGTGGAATTATAGGTATTGTAGGAAAGAATCCAGTCAGTCAGTTGTTGTATGACGGTTTATTGGTGTTGCAACATCGTGGGCAGGATGCCGCAGGGATTGTGACTTGTGATGGCAATACGTTCTTTATGCATAAAAGCAATGGCTTAGTTAAGGATGTCTTTCAAACGCGTCACATGCGTAGTTTGAATGGTAATGCGGGTATCGCGCACGTACGTTACCCAACAGCAGGTTCTTCTAGCGCCGCAGAAGCACAGCCTTTTTATGTGAACTCTCCATTTGGTATTGTCCTTGCGCACAATGGTAACTTAACCAATTCTGAGCAGCTTAAATCAGAGATGTTTAAACAAGACTTACGTCACATCAATACCTCATCGGATTCTGAAGTGTTGCTTAATGTTTTAGCACATGAGATCGAAAGAACGTCTAAAAGTGCAGTACTGAATAATGACATGGCTTTTGATGCGGTTGCAGGCGTACATCGTCGCTGTAAAGGCGCTTATGCGGTTGTTGCCATGATTGCTAATTTTGGCTTGCTAGCTTTCCGTGATCCAAATGGTATTAGACCGTTAGTCATCGGTAAAATGGAAACTGAAAAAGGCACTGAGCATATTGTCGCTTCTGAAAGTGTTGCTTTAGATGTTTTAGGCTTTACTTTAGTACGTGATGTTGAGCCAGGTGAATCAGTATTTATCGATATGGACGGCAACTTATTTAGTAAGCAATGCGCTGAAAAGTCGAAATTGACACCGTGTATTTTTGAATACGTCTATCTGGCAAGGCCTGATTCAGTGATTGATGGCGTTTCTGTCTATCAGACACGTTTAGATATGGGTGCGACTTTAGCGGATAAAATTAAACGTGAGTGGAGTGACTTAGATATTGATGTCGTTATTCCCATTCCAGATACTAGCCGGCCAAGTGCACTACAAGTTGGATTGGCATTAGGTTTGGAGTATCGCGAAGGCTTTATTAAGAATCGTTATATTGGCCGCACATTTATTATGCCAGGCCAAGAGTTGCGCAAAAAATCAGTGCGACAAAAGCTTAACCCGATTAGGGTGGAATTCGCAGGTAAAAATGTATTGCTGATTGATGATTCGATTGTAAGAGGAACGACCTCTAAGCAAATTGTACAAATGGCCCGTGATGCAGGTGCTAATAAAGTCTACTTTGCTTCTGCTGCGCCGCCAGTACGCTTTCCAAATGTGTATGGCATTGATATGCCAAGCCGCGACGAGTTGTTGGCAACAGACCGAACCGATGCGGAAATATGTGCAGAAATTGGTGCTGATGGCCTGATTTATCAAGATTTAGAAGCGTTGGAAGCCGTTGTTTTAGCATTAAACCCCAATATTCAAGATTTTGATTCCAGCTGTTTTGATGGCCATTATGTAACTGGTGATGTAGACAGTGTTTATTTGGGTCGCATTGAGGCATTACGCGCAGATTCAATACAAACAGATAGGCCGCCTAACTCGACGACACAAATGGATTTGAATCTAGTCGATACTGAGGAAGAAGAAGTAAGGGCGTAGCTAAAAAGCGACAGTAAAACGTTGCAATCGACTTGACATCTATTTCTATTAGGCGTTAAATGAAAGTGCGCTGATTTGAGCGGCCAACATTAAACAAGGCCTTACTCAGCTTGCGAGCGCATAATAAATTCTGCTAAAGCGAGAAATTAAAAACCCGTTTTAGCCTTGAGCTACTACGGGTTTTTTAATGCCTGACAGTATCGATATCAATTAAGCATGGCAATAAATTAAGAGAAAAAGTAATGACAAATACACATCATCTAGAAACCATTAGTGTGAGAGCTGGCAATGAACCAACTGAGTTTGGTGAAAACTCAGAAGCCATCTTTTTGAACTCTAGTTTCCGTTTTGAAAATGCGGCGCAGGCAGCAGCACGATTTAGTGGTGAGGAGCCTGGTAATATCTACTCGCGATTCACCAACCCAACAGTCACTGCTTTTCAAGATAAATTAGCAGCAATGGAAGGCGCTGAGCAGTGTGTTGCCACCGCGAGTGGCATGTCTGCTATTTTGGCCTGTGTGATGGGCTTGTGTTCGGCAGGCGACCATGTCGTGGCCTCTCAGAGTCTTTTTGGTACCTCCATTCAGTTGTTTACCAATATATTGGAACGCTGGGGCTTGGAAGTGACTTTAGTTTCGTTGACGGATGCCGAAGAGTGGAAGTCGGCTGTCACGCCTAAAACTAAATTGTTTTTTGCCGAAACACCATCAAATCCACTCACTGAAGTGTGTGATATTCAAGCCCTAGCTGATATTGCCCATCAAGCAGATGCGCATTTCGTTGTTGATAACTGTTTTTGTACGCCAGCAATTCAAAAGCCATTGGCTTTGGGTGCAGATATTATTATTCACTCTGCAACCAAATATATTGACGGACAAGGACGCTGTTTAGGTGGTGCTGTACTAGGGTCGAAAGCCTTAATGGAGCCTGTATATGGGTTTTTACGCTCAGCAGGTGTCACCATGAGTGCGTTTAATGCATGGGTATTTTTGAAAGGTTTGGAAACATTACCAGTACGCATGGAAGCACATGCGCGCAAAGCGCTGGCGCTAGCCACTTGGTTGGAAGCGCAGCCACAGGTTGCGCATGTATTTTATCCAGGCTTACAATCGCACCCACAACATGGCTTGGCCATGCAGCAACAATGTAATGGTGGCGGTATTGTGAGTTTTGAAGTGAAGCCTAAAATGGGGCAAACAGAACAAGAGGCTGCATGGGCACTGATTGATGCAACCAAAATGATTTCTATCACTGCAAATCTGGGCGATGCAAAAAGCACGATTACACATCCGGCAACGACAACGCACAGTCGTGTGACGAAGGAGGCGAGAGAGGCATCTGGCGTGAAAGATAGCTTAATTCGTATTGCCGTAGGGCTGGAGCATGAGGATGATTTGAAAGCGGATCTTGCACTGTTGGCGCATGCATAATTGATTGGATTCTAGTTTAAAAAAATGGGGCTTTTATAAGCCCCATTTTTTATGGGATTAATTCCTTAAAACACTGCCTTTGTAACGTACATCATGTTAAAATTTGAAGATTAAATATCTTATAAAAAAGCACGCTTAATAGTTGCTTATAAGCTACATTTTCTTAGAAGAAAAAACGGAAATAATCTATGGATCAATTCGCAAAAGAAACCCTGCCAATTAGCTTAGAAGACGAGATGCGTCGTTCTTACCTTGATTACGCGATGAGCGTGATTGTGGGAAGAGCGTTGCCAGATGTGCGTGATGGTTTAAAGCCTGTGCATAGACGCGTATTGTTTGCCATGCACGAGCTGAGTAATGATTATAATAAGCCGTATAAGAAATCAGCGCGTATTGTTGGTGATGTGATTGGTAAGTATCACCCACATGGTGATACGGCTGTCTACGATACGATTGTTCGGATGGCGCAGAACTTTTCATTGCGTTATATGTTGGTTGATGGTCAGGGTAACTTTGGTTCTGTTGATGGCGATAATGCAGCGGCGATGCGATATACGGAAATCCGCATGTCAAAAATCGCACACGAATTACTAGCGGATCTTGAAAAAGAAACGGTCGACTTTGGTCCTAACTATGATGGTTCAGAGCATGAGCCATTGATTATGCCAGCCCGTATTCCAAATCTACTGATTAACGGTAGTTCTGGTATTGCGGTGGGCATGGCAACGAATATTCCGCCACACAACATTCATGAGGTGTTGAATGCTTGCTTGGCCTTGCTGAAAAATCCTGAAACAACGGTAGACGAATTAATTGATTTAATTCCAGCACCCGATTTCCCAACAGCTGGCATCATTTACGGCACTGTCGGTGTAAAAGAAGGCTATCGTACGGGTCGTGGTCGCGTGGTCATGCGTGGACGTACTCACTTTGAAGATTTGGATAAAGCGGGTAACCGTCAATCCATCATCATTGATGAGCTGCCCTATCAGGTCAATAAGAAGACCATGATCGAGAAGATTGCCGAATTGGTCAATGATAAGAAAATTGACGGCATTTCTGATTTGCGTGATGAATCAGATAAAGCCGGTATGCGTGTCGTCATTGAGCTGAAACGTGGTGAAGTGCCTGAAGTGGTACTAAATAACTTATACAAACAGACGCAATTGCAAGATACGTTTGGTATGAATATGGTGGCCCTACTGGATGGTCAGCCACAACTGCTCAATCTGAAGCAAATTTTAGAAGCGTTCTTACGTCACCGTCGTGAAGTGATTACACGCCGCACTGTATTCGAACTGAAAAAAGCCAGAAACCGTGGCCATGTGTTAGAAGGACTTGCTGTTGCACTAGCCAACGTGGATGACATGATTGCGATTATTAAAGCCGCACCAACGCCACCTGAAGCGAAGAAAACGTTGATGGAGCGCAGTTGGCATTCTCCAGTGGTGGAAGAAATGTTGAAACGTGCAGCAATGGAGGCATCTAGGCCAGAAGGTTTGTCTGTAGATTTTGGTTTAACGCCTAGCGGTTACAAGCTATCTGATTTGCAAGCGCAAGAGATCCTACAAATGCGATTACAGCGATTAACAGGGCTTGAGCAGGATAAAGTCGTTAATGAATATAAAGACATCATGGATGTGATTACTGACTTATTAGATATTTTGGCAACGCCTGGCAGAGTGTCGACGATGATTACAGAAGAAATGGCTGAAATCGCCAATCAATTTGGTGATGAGCGTCGTAGTGAAATCGTGGAGAGCACAAGTGACTTATCACTAGAGGACTTAATCACGCCACAAGATGTGGTGGTGACGCTTTCACATACAGGCTATGTGAAATCACAGTTATTAGAAGAGTATCAAGCGCAACGTCGTGGCGGTCGTGGTAAACAAGCCGCACCAACGAAAGAAGACGACTTTATTGATAAGTTGTTCGTTGCGAATACACATGATTACATCCTATGCTTTAGTAGTTTAGGTCAAGTGTACTGGTTGAAAGTCTATGAAGTGCCACAAGGTAGCCGTGTTGGTCGCGGCAAGCCAATTGTGAACTTGTTCCCATTGGCTGAGGGCGAGAAAATTAATGCGATTCTGCCGGTAAAAGCGTTTACTGAGAATGAATATATTTTCATGGCCACTGCGCAAGGTACGGTCAAGAAAACTGCTTTGAGTGACTTCTCTAAGCCACGTAAAAACGGCATTATTGCGATTAAACTGGATGAAGGTGATTACCTTATTGGTGCTGAAATTACCAATGGCGATCAGGATATCGTCTTGGTTTCTGATGGCGGAAAAGCAGTTTGGTTTAGTGAAGATACTGTGCGACCAATGGGCCGTGCCACACGCGGTGTGCGCGGTATGAAATTACCAGCAGAACAGCAAGTGCTTTCATTACTGATTGCTAGTGATGATCAGCAGTCTGTCTTAGTGGCGACTGAAAACGGTTACGGTAAACGGACTGTGCTGAGCGACTTCCGTCGTTCTGGTCGTGGAACACAAGGTGTTAAAGCGATTGCCATTAGCGATCGCAACGGTAAAGCGGTTGCAGCAAGACTAGTGAGTGAAGATGATGAAATCATGTTGATTACAACTGGTGGTGTATTAATTCGTACCCGCGTGAAAGAGATTCGCGATATGGGCCGCGCTGCGCAAGGCGTTACGCTGATTAACTTAGGCAAAGGCGAGAAGTTATCAGGACTTGAAAAAGTGGTTGAGACCGATGACAATGAAGCTGGAGTAGATGGCGCTGAAGTAGAAGTGGTTGAAGCTAACGGAAGTGAAACAGATAATGCAGCAGGTGATACTCAACAAAATGGCGGTGATGAAACGTCAATAGATGAAGAAAAGTAATTACTAACTAATGACATCAATTTATAATTTTTCGGCGGGCCCTGCGGTATTGCCACAAGCTGTACTCAAGCGTGCACAAGCTGAAATGCTTGATTGGCATGGTAGCGGCATTTCTGTGATGGAAATGTCACATCGTGGCAAAGAGTTTTTAAGCATATTAGCCAAGGCGGAAGCAGACTTTCGTGCATTGTTGACGATTCCTGACAACTATAAGGTCTTGTTTTTACAAGGCGGTGCAGTGGCAGAGAACGTCATGATTCCAATGAATTTGCTCAATGGGAAAAGTGCTGATTACGCGATTACGGGTAGCTGGAGTAAGCGTAGCGTTAAAGAAGCAATGGCTATTGGCAGTATTAATGTGGTTGCGCAGAGTGAGCCATTTACGTATGTGCCTGATTTTGCTGATTGGACGTTGAGTGAAGACGCGGCCTATTTGCATATATGCACCAATGAAACGGTTAATGGTGTGGAGTTTGACGGCTTGCCTGATGCAGGGGGTGTGCCGATTGTCGCCGACATGTCATCGCATATTCTGTCTAAGCCTGTCGATGTATCCAAGTATGGTGTTATTTATGCTGGCGCACAAAAGAATATTGGACCAGCAGGTTTGTGTCTTGTGATTGTGCGTGATGATTTACTTGAGCAAGCATCAGCAACAACACCATGTGTTTTTCATTGGAAACAGCAAGCGGAAAACGATAGTATGGTGAATACACCACCAACTTACGGCATTTATATGGCGGGTTTGGTTTTTGAATGGTTGTTAGAGCGAGGCGGTGTTGCAGCGATTGAGCAAGAAAATATTGCTAAAGCAGCATTAATTTACAACTATATCGATTCTACTGATTTTTATATCAATGAGGTTGCTGAGCAGAATCGCTCACGCATGAATGTGCCATTCTTTTTGAAAGATGAAGCATTTAATGCAGCCTTTTTGGCCGATGCTGAAAAGCATGGTTTATTACAGTTAAAAGGTCATCGATCAGTCGGTGGTATGCGTGCTAGCATTTATAATGCAATGCCATTAGCCGGGGCCCAAGCATTGGTCGACTATATGAAATTATTTGAGAAATCACATTAGGTAGTATATATAAATGTCTGATTCATTACAGAAATTTAGATCTGAAATAGATGCGATTGATGCACAAGTGCTTAAGCTTGTTAATGCGCGAGCTAAGCTTGCACGCGAAATTGGATACGTGAAAGAAGATGGTGTTATTTACCGCCCTGAACGTGAAGCGCAAGTGCTACGGACCATGCAAGAAGCGAATGAAGGGCCGCTGGCAAGCGAAGCGGTTAGCAATATCTTTCGAGCTGTTATGTCGAATTGTCGTGCATTAGAAAAGAAACTTTCTATCGCTTTTCTCGGGCCAATTGGCACTTATACGGAAGAGGCTGCGCTTAAGCAGTTTGGCAAGGGCTGTGACGCCATTGTGTGCGGTTCGATTGATGAAGTGTTTCGGACATTGGAAGCGGATCAAGCCGATTATGCTGTTGTGCCTGTTGAGAATTCGACAGAAGGCGCCGTTGGTTTAACCTTGGATTTATTGCTTTCTAGTCCAGTCAAAATATGTGGCGAAGTAACGCTGCCGATTCACCATTGCTTGCTATCAAAACAAGCAGATATTAGTGAAATTTCACATGTATTCTCACATGGACAATCGCTAGCGCAATGCCATGAGTGGTTAAATAGAGTTTTACCAACGGTGCAAAGAGAAGCGGTCACCAGCAATGCTTTTGCTGCGCAAATGATTCACGACTTAGTCGCGACGGATGATACGTTTGCTGCTGCAATTGCGAGTAAACGTGCGGCAGAGTTGTTTGACTTGAATATCTTAGCTGAGAATATTGAGGACGACCCTAAAAATACCACACGCTTCTTGGTATTGGGTAAGCACGATGTCGCAGCATCAGGAGAAGATAAAACGTCGCTGGCAATTAGCACTAAAAACAAACCCGGTGCCATGGTTGATTTATTAGAACCATTATCACGTCACGGTGTGAGTATGACTAAATTAGAATCTAGACCTTCTAAGCAAGGGCTTTGGGATTATGTCTTCTATATCGATATAGAAGGGCACCAAACGGACGAAAAAGTAAAAGCAGCGCTTGTTGACCTAAATGACAGAGCTTCAGTTGTTAAAGTGCTTGGCTCTTACCCTGTGGCTGTCGTTTAACAGCTGGGCTTGAGTATATAAAAGACCGAATATGAGTATTGAGAATATTGCCCCTGAATATATCCGCGCTATTGCGCCTTACCAAGGCGGTAAGCCGATTTCTGAAATTGCGCGTGAATATGGCTTGAATGAAGCAGACATCATCAAATTAGCTTCTAATGAAAACCCTTTAGGAATGAGTCCTAATGCTCAAGTAGCCATTGGTGCTGCTATAGTAGATGTTGCTCGTTATCCAGATGGTAATGGTTTTGAATTGCGTACGGCAGTCAGTCGAAAGTATGGCGTTCCACAAGGTCAAATCGTTTTTGGTAATGGCTCTAATGACATTCTAGAGTTAAGCGCACGCGCATTCTTGCAAGTGGGCGATGAAGCGATTTATTCGCAGCATGCTTTTGCAGTTTACGCTTTAGTCACACAGGCTGTTGGTGCAACAGGTATTGTCGTGCCAGCAAAAGGCTATGGACATGATTTAGACGGATTTTTAAAAGCGATTACACCAAAAACTCGACTGATTTTTATCGCTAACCCTAACAATCCAACGGGCACTTTGATTGACAAGACGACCTTAGCGTCTTTTTTAAAGCAAGTGCCGAAAAATGTCTTAGTTATCTTAGATGAAGCTTATGATGAGTATTTATCATCACATGATAAGTCGGAAGCGGTTAGTTGGCTCAGTACTTATGAGAATCTTATTATTTCGCGTACCTTTTCTAAAGCCTACGGTTTAGCAGGCTTGCGCGTGGGTTTTGGTTTAATGCATACTGATGTTGCCGATATTTTAAATCGTATTCGTCAGCCGTTTAATGTGAATCTGCTGGCACAAGCTGCAGCTGTCGCTTCTTTAGCGGATGATGGCTTTGTGGCACGTAGCTATGCGGCAAACCAAGCAGGTATGTTACAGCTCACTCAAGGTCTTGAGCAGTTGGGTCTGCAATACATTGAGTCCCATGCTAATTTCATTAGTTTTGCAGTGAAAAATGCTGAAAATGTAAACGAACAGTTGTTGCAGCGTGGCATTATTGTTCGGCCAATTGCTAATTACGATATGCCTGATTACTTGCGTGTAAGTATCGGTTTATTTTCTGAAAATAAGCGCTTTTTAGAAGCGCTAGCCTTGATTGTAAAAAACAATGACTGAAAAAGAAAAACAAAAATTCGGTAAGCTAGCAACGGACGATGTCCGGATTGTTAAGATCAAGGAATTGATAAAGCCAGCTGAAATTATCGAAAAGTTACAAGAAAGTGCATGCAGTACTGAAAATATCTTAGCGACAAGAACGGCTATTCACAATGTTTTACATGGTGACGATGATCGACTGTTGGTCGTTGTCGGCCCGTGTTCTATTCATGACACAAAAGCAGGGCTTGAATATGCGCATCGTTTATTAGATGTTCGTGAGCAATTGTCTGACGATTTGTTGATTGTGATGCGCGTTTACTTTGAAAAGCCTAGAACGACTGTTGGATGGAAGGGGTTAATTAATGACCCTCACTTAGATGGTAGTTACGATATTAATTTAGGGCTAGAAAAAGCCCGTCAGTTTTTGTTGGATGTGAATGAGCTCGGCATGCCTGCGGGAATGGAATTTTTAGATACCATTACGCCACAATATACGGCTGACTTAGTCAGCTGGGGTGCTATCGGTGCGCGCACAACAGAGTCGCAAGTGCATCGTGAGTTGGCTTCTGGCCTATCTTGCCCTGTAGGCTTTAAAAATGGGACTGATGGCGGTGTTCGAGTGGCCATTGATGCAATTAAAACAGCGGGTAGTCCGCATCGCTTCTTATCAGTCACTAAAAATGGTGAGTCTGCCATTATTGTGACTTCTGGTAACGAGGACTGCCATGTCATCTTACGCGGTGGAAAAACTCCAAACTACTCAGCTGATCATGTCAATGAAGTCGGTGAGCAATTAGATGCGGCAAGTTTACCAGCTAAGATTATGATTGACTGTAGTCATGCCAATAGTCAGAAGCAATATGAACTGCAGGTTAATGTGGCTGAAGATATTGCTGGTCAAATCGCAAGTGGCGATAATCGAATTGCGGGCGTGATGGTGGAATCACACTTGAAAGCGGGCAAACAGTCTCATACCCCTGGTTGTGAGCTTATTTATGGGCAATCGATCACTGATGGCTGTTTAGGCTGGAATGAAACAGAAATCGTTTTAAATACGCTAGCTGACGCTGTGCGAAAACGACGGAAATCCTAAAATATATGACTGCGATAAAAACGCCTTTTATGGGGCGTTTTGTTGTATTTATTCACGTTATTTTAAGCATCATGAAAATCATTAGCATGAACTCATTGAAGCTTGCATAGATGATTTGAAACGGATGCGTAATATAGGTTTCATATTAAATGCATCGTACTGATGTTTAATTATCAATTAATTTTAATTTTCTATAAAGTAAGAAACTCATGTATATACACGTATTAGGCTCAGGTGCAGGTGGCGGGTTTCCCCAGTGGAACTGTAATTGCGAAAACTGTAAAGGCGTTCGTGCTGGAACAATTAAAGCAACACCGCGAACACAGTCCTCTATTGCGGTCAGTGCCAATGGTTCTGACTGGATCTTATTTAATGCATCGCCAGATATTAAGAGGCAATTGGATGATTTTACTGTTATTCAACCTGCTCGACACGTGCGTGATACGGCAATAACAGCAATTGTGATTACTGATGCGCAAATTGACCACGTTACTGGTTTATTAACATTACGTGAACACAATAAACCGTGGGATATTTATTGTACTGATGCAGTAAAAGGAGACTTAACTACTGGATTTCCCGTTTTTAATATTTTGGGACATTTTCGGGGTATTAACCATCATGAGGTTGCAACAGATCAAACGCCATTTTCAATTCCAACTGCAGAGGGCATTGAGTTTACAGCAGTACCTTTATTAAGTAATGCTCCGCCATATTCACCGCACAGAGGTAATACTGTTCCAGGTGACAATATTGGTATGAATATTAAAGATACCCGTTCAGGTAAGAGCTTGTTCTATGCCCCAGGTCTAGGTGTGGCTGAATCTCATGTATTAGAATACATGCGTAATGCTGATGTTATTTTAGTTGATGGCACTGTCTGGACCGATGATGAAATGTCTAAAGAAGGTATTAGTGATAAGCGTGCCAGCGAAATGGGTCACTTAGACCAGTCTAGTGATGGTGGTATTATGAGTATATTGAATGCAATGGAAAAGCCACGCAAGATATTAATTCATATCAATAACACTAACCCGATTCTGAATGAAGAGTCATCACAACGTGCCACCTTAAATAAAGCAAAAATTGAGTTAGCTTATGATGGCATGGATATTGAGTTGTAGGAACTAAGATGAGTATAGACAAAATAAATTCAAAACCTTGGCCACGCGAGGAATTCGCAGAGAAGTTGCGTGAAAAAGGGATGGGGTATCATATTTATCATCCGTTCCACGTGATGATGTATGAAGGAAAGTTAAGCAAAGCTCAATTACAAAGTTGGGTAGCTAATCGTTTCTACTATCAAATTTCTATCCCAATGAAGGATGGCGCAGTGCTGTCTAATTGTGATGATGTGGAAGTTCGTAAACAATGGATAGTGCGTATTACCGACCATGATGGTATAGGTGATGCAATGGGTGGAATCGAAGCTTGGATTCAACTAGGAAAAGCTGTTGGTTTGACACGTGAACAAATCACAAGCTTAGATTTAGTCAGCCCTGGCGTTCGATTTGCAGTTGACGCCTACATTAATTTTGCAAAGCAGCGATCTTGGCAAGAGTCAGTGTGCTCTAGCTTAACAGAGCTTTTTGCACCCCATATCCATCAGCAACGTATTAGTTCATGGCCAGCAATGTATCCTTGGATTGATGAAAGTGGATTAACTTACTTTAGAAAGCGGTTGACTGAAGCCAGGCGGGATGTTGAACATGGTCTAGGCGTCACCTTGGATTATTTTAGTACTACGCGTGAAATGCAAATGAAGGCAATGGAAATTCTGCAGTTCAAACTGAATGTGTTGTGGGTAATTGCCGATTCAATTATGCTGGCATCCACGGAGATAACCACTGAAGGTGTTGCGTACACACGGCAACCAGTGATTAAGATTGACTAAAGAGCACAACTAAAGAGTTATTCAATAGAGCGCAATAAAACAGAGAATTATATGGCAGAAGGTATACAAGATTCAGATATTTACGACATTGCATTGCACCACCGCTTTCAGTGGGAAGAAGCTCAAGATAGTTTTGTGATTCTCTTCCCTGAGGGCATGGTCAAGTTGCACGGTGGTGCAGGTGAAGTGATGCAATTGGTTAATGGTAAAGTATCAGTTGGAGAGATTATTACTATATTGAAAAATAAGTTCCCTGATGCTGATAGTATTGAGACGGATATTATCGGTATGTTTGAAATGGCTTTTGGAAAAGCTTGGATTCGTAAGCTTAATTAAATATTTAGGAGAAATGCTGTGTCAACACCAACATCTTTGGGTCAATCAGTTGTTCAAAAAGAACTTAGCGGTCAAGCCAAAAATAATGGTGTAGCTGCCAATATTACACAGACACAACCATTATGGCTGTTAGCAGAAGTAACTTATCGTTGCCCGCTACAGTGTGCCTTTTGTTATAACCCAGCTGATTTTGATAAACACACACAAAATGAGCTCAGCACAGAGCAGTGGATACAGACATTACGTGATGCGCGCAAAATGGGTGCAATTCAACTTGGCATTTCTGGCGGTGAGCCATTATTAAGAGATGATATTGAAGAGATAGTTATTGAGGCTAAAAAACTAGGTTATTACAGTAACTTAATTACTTCTGGCGTTGGTTTAACTGAAAAAAGAATCCAAGCATTTAAAGATGGTGGTTTAGACCATATTCAGCTTTCTATGCATGATATTACGGAAGAAATTAACAATTTTATTACTAATACAAAAACGTTTAAGCTGAAACAGAAAGTAGCAGCAATGATTAAGGGGCATGGCTACCCGATGGTGCTTAATGTAGTTTTACATCGCTATAACATTGGCCATCTCAAAGAGATTATGGAAATGGCAGAAGCTCTAGGTGCTGATTATCTTGAGTTGGCGAATACGCAGTATTATGGATGGTCGTTAGTTAACCGAGATCAGTTAATGCCACTTAAAGAGCAGGTGGATGAAGCTGAAAGAATTACTAAGGAGTTTAGGGAGAAAGCTAATAGTAAGATGAAAATTTTCTTTGTGGTCCCAGACTACTTTGGCGATAGACCTAAAAAATGCATGAATGGCTGGGGTGAAGTGTTCATGATTGTGGCAGCCAATGGTGATGTCTTGCCCTGTCATTCAGCACGTGTGTTGCCAAATATAGAGTTTCCTAATGTTCGTGAGCACGGACTTGAATATGCATGGAAAGAGTCGCCTGCTTTTAATAGGTATCGTGGTGATGACTGGATGAAAGAGCCTTGTCGCAGCTGCTCTGAGAAAGAAAATGACTTAGGCGGCTGTCGTTGTCAAGCATTCTTGTTATCAGGGGATGCGGAGAGTGCAGACCCTGTTTGCTCACTCTCACCAAATCATCACTTAATTGAACAGGCAATAGAGGATTCGCAAAATCCCATACTGTCAGAAAAGCCTATTATATTTAGAACCAATGAAAAATCTAAGGAATATGGAGAAGGTAACAAAGAGAGGATTGAAGGTTTTCATGCTGTACCTTAGTGCGAAGCGACTTATATATTAAATCTTAATATTAGGCGGTATAATTAAAGGCGCAAATGATGCGCCTTTTTTTAATAATTAACATTAATTAAATATAATAAACATATAATTATAAAGAAATATATTGAAATCAAAATCTAACCTTCTAGTCTATGCATTAGCATCTCTTGCTGCTTTAGCACCATTCGCTATTGATACCTATCTGCCAGCCTTTCATGTAATGGGTGAAGCCTTAGAGGCAACAGATATACAAATCCAACAAAGTTTAACATTTTACCTGCTACCTTATGCGGCGATGACTTTGTGTCATGGTGCTATCTCTGATGCAATCGGCCGTATTACTACTATTAAATGGGGCTTGAGTATATTTGTATTGGCAAGTATTGGCTGTGCTTTTGCATCAAATGTAGAAACACTCTGGCTTTTTAGAGCTTTGCAAGGTGCTAGTGGTGGAGCAGGCAATACAGTTGCACGTGCCATGGTACGTGACTTGTTTGAAGGGCCGCAAGCACAACGAGTGATGGCAACTGTACAAATGCTTTTTGGTATTGCTCCCGCGATTGCGCCAATTATTGGTGGTTTTCTACTTGGTATTAACTGGCAAATAATTTTCATCTTTTTAGCCGTCTATGCCAGTGTGAGTTTATGGGCTGCTGTTAAGTTTTTACCAGAAACCATGCCGCCGGAGAAGCGTATGAAGCTTTCTACTGCGAACGTAATCAAAAGTTACAAAACAATTTTTAGTGATAGTGAGTTTGCTAGGATTATTGTTGCTATTGGCGCTAATTTTTCGGGTTTTTTTGTTTATGTACTCGCTAGTCCAGTTTTTTTGGGTAAGCATCTAGGTCTAAATCCTCAACAATATGGTTATTTGTTTGTCCCAACAGTGGTAGGCATGGTGATTGGCTCATATTTAGCTAAGCGTGCTGCTGGGCGATTTTCCTCACAGAAAGTAGTTAAGCTAGCTTACGTCTGGATGCTGCTTATTGCCTTGGTCAATATAATTGTTTGTTATACTCAGCCAGTGAGTTTAATCGCCAACATCTTACCTATAGCACTATTCAATATTGGTATGGCAATGTGTATGCCTATATTGTCTTTAGCGGCACTGAACAGGCATCCTAAAATACGAGGTACCGCAGCTTCAGGGCAAGCGTTTATGCAGATGCTACTGTCTACTATATCAGCAGGCCTTATCGTGCCTTTCGTTTGGTATGCTCCGTCTGGACTGGCCATTACAATGCTTATTTACGTATTGGTTGGTTTATTCGTTATTACTAAAACACAGTTATGGCAAACAAAAGAATAGAGAGCTAAAGAAAGAGAGTTTCTTTCTTTTCCATATTAAATACAATGTCTGTTAAAAGAGTAATTGCTACAAAAAACTTAACTTATTTATACTGCATTGCGTTGTTAAAAATGTAAAATACATTTTACTGATTTTTATTTTGTGTCAGCTATCTTAGATGGAGCGCTAGACATTTTGCAATTGAAGGTTAAGGTTACATTAATGGCGGAAAAAGAATACGACGCGGACTCCGTTAAGGTTCTCCGTGGGTTAGAGCCTGTACGTGCAAGACCGGGCATGTATACGCGCACGGAATCCCCAACGCATATTGTGCAAGAGGTAATTGATAACGCGGCCGATGAAGCATTAGGTGGGCACGCTACTAAAATCAATGTCAATATTTATAAAGATGGTGCAGTTCAAGTCATCGACAACGGCCGTGGCATTCCAGTACAAATTCCAAAGGGTGAGACGCAAGCAGCGGTTGAGTTAGTCTTTGTCCAGCTGCACGCAGGCGGCAAGTTTGATAAAGAAGATGAAAGCAGTTCGTATCGCTTCTCTGGCGGCTTACATGGGGTAGGCGTATCAGTCACTAATGCCTTATCAACGCGTTTAGAAGTACAAGTAAATCGAGATGGTAACAAATATAGTCTAGTATTTGAAAATGGCGAACGCGTGCAGGCCTTGGAAATAATAGGCACGTGCGCTAAAAAAGACACAGGGACAACGGTTAAATGCTGGCCAGACCCCAAGTACTTTGATGCGCCAAGAGTATCCCTTACACAGCTAGAACACCTGATTAAATCAAAAGCCGTCTTATTACGTGGCGTCACGGTGACACTTTCAATCGAAGGCGATGAGGGCTTTGAAGAAAAATCATGGACCTATAATGGAGGCTTGCCACAATACTTAGATGAGTTAATTGGCGAGCGCCAACTGGAAGAAGGGCAAGAAGTTGCGATTCCGACTATTTCAGGTGAGTCTTATGCAACCGAAAATAACGACAGCGTATCCAAAGGTGAAGGCTCCATTTGGGCAATATCATTTGGTTTGGGTGGCGGCCATGGTGAGTCGTATGTCAATCTGATTCCAACACTCTCAGGTGGTACGCACGAAGCAGGTATGCGTAATGGCGTGTTTGAAGCAGTCAAAACGTTTATGGAGCATCACAGCATGATGCAGCGCGGTGTTAAAATCACCTCTGAAGATGTGTGGAATAACGTGTGCTACGTGTTGGCGGCTAAAGTACTAGACCCACAATTTCAAGGCCAAACCAAAGAGAAGTTGACCAATCGCGATGCCATGAAAATGATTGCTTCATCAGTTCGCCCAATCATGGAAAACTGGCTGACGCAAAATATCGACTTTGCAAAACGCATTTCTGACCTAGTGAATAGCACAGCGGCAGCGCGTAATAAATCAACCAAGAAGATTGAAAAGCGTAAGACAACGGGTATTAATTTAATGCCAGCCAAACTCACAGATTGTGAAGCTGCAGGTACCATGGAGGCGGAACTCTTTTTGGTGGAAGGTGATTCCGCTGGCGGTAGTGCCAAAATGGGACGTAATAACGAGTTCCAATCGCTACTACCGTTACGCGGTAAAGTGCTTAATACTTGGGAAGTCGACGCGGGACGTATCTTCGGTAACTCAGAAGTGCATGATATTTTTGTCGCACTCGGTATTGAGCCACACACCATGAAAGATGATCCTGATTTTTCAGGTCTGCGCTACGGTAAGCTTTGTTTGCTTTCTGATGCGGATGTCGATGGTTCACATATTCAAGTCTTACTACTCACCTTATTCTTAAAACATGCGCCTAAGCTGATTGAGCGTGGCCATGTGTATATTTCACAACCGCCGTTGTATCGTATCGATGTGCCTGCACAAGGCAAAAGCAAACCCATGCGCAAGCTGTATGTTGCGGATGATTTAGAAAAAATGGCGACCATCGAAAAACTAAAACGCGAAGGTGTTGCGGAAGAAAAGCTTGGCATCCAACGTTTTAAGGGTTTGGGTGAAATGAATCCAGACCAACTTTGGGAAACCACGCTATGTCCAGATACACGCCGCTTAATTCAAGTGCGCTTACCTGAGCTAGAGTCATCAGAAGCTTTTGATATGTTTAATATGCTGATGGCGAAAAACCAAGCCCCAGCGCGGAAAGAGTGGATAGAACGCCGCGGGAATGATGTGAAGGCAGATGTTTAATGAATGATATAACTGATATAGATAAGCTCAAGCCAGATGACGATGCTGTCGTCATTAGCGAATACGCAGAAGAAGCTTATTTATCCTATGCGATTTCCGTTGTAAAAGGCCGTGCTTTACCATCGGTTGAAGATGGTCAAAAGCCAGTACAACGCCGCATTTTATATGCGATGAAGGAAATGAATCTCGTCGCAGGGGCTAAACCAGTCAAATCCGCCCGTGTAGTGGGAAATGTACTGGGTATGTATCACCCACATGGCGATAGCTCCGCTTATGAAGCCGCCGTGCGTTTAGCGCAAGACTTTACCTTACGTTATCCACTCGTCGATGGCCAAGGTAACTTCGGCTCACGCGATGGCGATGGCGCTGCTGCCATGCGATACACTGAAATGCGTTTATCACCGATTGCTGACTTGCTGTTATCTGAAATTGATCGCGGTACAGTCGACTTCCAAAACAACTACGATGGTGCCTTCCAAGAGCCAGTGTTATTGCCAGCACGTTTACCAATGATGTTGCTTAACGGCGCTTCTGGTATTGCTGTTGGCATGGCAACAGAAATGGTGCCGCATAATATGCGGGAAGTGGCGAATGCCGTCTTGCATGTAATGTCTAACCCAAAGACGACGACAACTGAGTTAATGGAACATATCCCAGGCCCTGATTGGCCGGGAGGTAGTCAGTTGATTACGAAAACGTCTGATATTCATGAAATGTATGAAACAGGCCGTGGTTCGTTAAGGTTACGTGCACGGTGGGTAGTAGAACCAATGGCACGTGGTCAATGGCGCGTGATTATCAATGAATTACCACATAGTGTTTCGGTTGAAACTATTCAAAATGAAATCCTTGCGATTTCAAATCCAAAAGCCAAAAAAGATAAAAAAACCATCGATCAAGATCAGTTGCTCTTGAAACAATCAGCTTTAGCCATGATCGACACAGTAAAAAGTGAAGGTAAAAAAGACGTTCGCTTAATCATCGAGCCAAAAACTAGTCGCGTTAATGCTGATGAAATGATGGCGTTCCTACTATTGCACACCAGTCTGGAAGTCTCATGTTCAGTGAATATGGTCATGATTGGCACTGATGGCCGCCCAACGCAAAAGAACATGCTGACGGCCTTGCAAGAATGGATTGAGTTCCGCTTAAATGTGGTGCGTAGACGTTGTCAGTTTGATTCAGATAAAATCAATAAACGCATCCATATTTTAGAAGGCCGTATGATCGCTTTTATCAATATTGATGAAGTGATTAAAGTCATCCGCAATTCCGATGAGCCAAAAGAAGACTTAATCAAAGCTTTTGATTTATCAGATATTCAAGCCGAAGATATACTCGAAATCAGATTGCGTCAACTAGCACGATTAGAAGGTATTAAGATTGAGAAAGAGTTAGAAAAACTACGCCAAGAAGCTGAAGGTCTAGATGGTATATTAGGCAGCAATACTAAGCTAAAAAACCTTACTGCTCGTGAAATTAAACAAGATGCTGAAAAATATGGCGATGATCGCCGTACGTTAATTGAGCCTGTAGAACGCACTCAAGCTAGCCAAAAATCATTTGTAGTCGATGAGCCAGTAACGATTTTACTCTCGAAAAATGGCTGGATACGAGCAAGACAAGGTCACAACGTAGAGCGTGAAGCCATTATATGGAAAGCTGGCGATAGTGAGTTAGCGGTAATAGAAACACGCACTATTAGACCCATTATCATCCTCGATTCCAATGGTCGCTGTTATGCCTTCGATGCCTCCAGCGTTCCGCGTGGTAAAGGGGATGGCTTGCCAGTGAGTTCTATCATTGAGCTACAAAATGGCGCAAGCATAGCAGCTGCCATGTCAGGGAATGAAGAGGATAAATACTTATTCACATCATCTAATAGCTATGGCTTTATTGCACCATTGAAAGGCTTAATTGCACGACCAAAAGCGGGTAAAGCCTTTATGAAAGTGGAAGCTGGCGTGAAAGTGCTTGAGCCGATTAGGTTGGATGATAGAGAGTTCCTAGCGGCTACCTCATCAGAAAGTAAATTGTTGGTATTCCCATTGAATGAAATCAATGAGTACCCGAATGGTGGGCGTGGTGTGAAAATCATGGACATACCTAAAGGTAAGCTACTGACTAGTGTTGCGTTGTGTGATGGTGAAGCAGCTACTGTGGTTGTTAAGGGTAAGGATAAAGTGATTAAGGGTGAGGCTTTTGCTAAGTGCTTGGGTAAGCGAGCTCGAAAGGGGGCGGCTTTTGTTGCTGTTAGGGCTAAGGCTAAGAGGCAGAGTAGGTTGTTTTAATGAGCGAAGGGTAAATGTATAAACCTAGTCATAAAATTAGCCAAGTAGGGTGGGCAATGTTTTGTTGGCCATCCTACGATAAAGAAATTTTAACCCATTTCTTTCCACGTTAAATAAACCCGACAATCAAACTCCAGCTGATGATAATCCGGTTCCATATGCTCACAGAGCTTATAAAACGCCTTGGTATGATCCCGTTCCTTCAAGTGCGCTAACTCATGCACCACAATCAACCGTAAAAAATCCTCAGGTAGTTCCTTGAACGTATCAGCAATACGAATCTCTTTCTTGGCTTTTAACTTACCACCTTGTACCCTTGAAATCGCCGTATTGAGGCCAAAGGCATGATGGCTCATGGTTAAGCGGCTATCGAAGGCAACTTTAGCTAGGGCGCTAACGTTCCGTAGGTAAGTTTGTTTAATCTCGTTACAGTAGGTGTATAAGGCTTTGCTGGTTTGTATAGTGTGAGACTTCGGGTAACGGGATGTGATGTAATCACCGAGTTTCCCTTGCGCTTGTAGCTGGCTAATTTGATCTTGTAGCGCTTGCGAGTAGTGCTGTATGTATTTAAGTTTGATGGTCATAAGCTACTATTTATAAAGCGTTAATGATGCAGCGCATCTTCGGCATTTTTCTCTACTAAAAAGGCTGCTTGATGTTTGTTGATGTACCAAATCAATACCGTTGCGTAGACAAAGGTTGATAGCATAATCACGCCAATAACAATGGCTTTGAATGTTTCGATGTGCTCAAAGTCGGCTGGAATCATGGTGAGCATGACGATGGATAAACCACCTTTGATACCTGCAAAAGAAAGTACGGTTGTCCAACGGCGGCTGACATCGACCATTTTGGTCGTTTTATTGGTAATCCATGCAAACACCGTCATCATGGCCGCACGAATCACCGTGGTGGCGATGAACATGATGAGGATTTCAAAACGGTAATGCCAGAGTAAATTAAGGTCTATCATTTCTGCCATGGCGATAAATAGGATGGTGTTAGCGACCATGGCTAATAATTGCACGTCTTCTTTATTGCGCAGGTGACGATTTTTTTCTTCTAACGTCGCTTTAACGCGCTTGATAATCGTGCCGATGATACCTGCAGATGTTTTGACTTTCATGGCTTCCACCGCCAATGAAACTTCATCATCAGTGATTTGTTCACTTTCTTGTTCAGTGTGCTTATTCATCACATGGTTGACCGTGATGGTGGCAAAGATCACAGCTAAGATGCCTGATAAATGCATATGTGAATGGCCGCCAAATAGATTGAGTAATACATAGAAGTGTTCAGCTAGTTCAAAAGCGCCGTAACCTGCGAGGATTAAAATCATCATTTCAGCAATACGGTTTTCCGTTGTTTTCATTAGCATGAGGCCAGTAAAGCCAATACCGACGCCGACGATGATAGAGCCGAAAATGACAGCGAAGCTGATTTCAGCGACATAAGCAGGCGTGATAACGCCACCTTTTAATGCAAATAAGCCAATGAATACAAAGACAATTAATGCAGTTGCATCGTTAAATAAGCTTTCGCCTTCGGCAAGCATTTTGAGTTGATGCGGTAATTCGAATTTAGAGAAGATGCTCACGACAGACACAGGGTCTGTTGCTAGCACCATGGCGAATAACATGACAACGGCAGCATTGCTCAAATGGTAATCAGCGAATAACCAGTCTGAAATAGATAGCGCCATGATGATGGATAGCGCCACGGCGACGATAGACAGATATAACAAGCTTAAACCATGGGTTTTTAAGTCGCGTAATTTAAGTTCTAAGGAATCAGAAATAAGCAATACTGGTAGTAAAAAGATGACTAATTTAGCAAAGCTTTCAGGGTCTCCTGTGATGACTGGTGCCTGCTTAATTAAATAGTGTGCGACAAATGACAATGCGATTAAGCCAAGTGGAGAGGGAACTTTAAACTTTTCTTCTAGTTGCAAGGCAAAGAACAGAATACTAGCAACCATAATTAGGGTAATAATCATAAGGGCGTGACTTATTTTTAATGATGAATATTGAGCTTTATTATCGCATATTGTGATGTGCCATTCGCTTTATTCGATTAGGTTGGTGCTCGTCTTTTCTTTGGTCTTTTCTAGCTTTTTGATGAATGAAAATATCGAGCATAGACCGCGCCAGACCTTGGGTAGCATTTAAAATATGATTAAAATAAATACACATAATAAGCCAATAAAAACAGCAGGTTGTATCAACCCCAATTATCCGCTACCCAATAGCAGGCCATCCTCCCCAATCGAAGTCACCATATTACTCGCTGGCTCAACTAAGGCCGCTACCGACTGCAATTCTTTAGATAAAATTCATGTTTTAACATTAATTGCTGTTTAGAGAATCTTAAGTATTGTTAAACTAAATCTCACCTGTACTTCGGTACAATAGACGGGCTTTTTTTATGTCTGTAATATGGTTTTATATTCAATTCGTTCAAAGGAAATGTGATGGCTAATGCAATAAGATATGCCGCTATTGGTTTTGCTTTAGCTACAAGTGCTAGTGCTCAGGCAGCAGGATTTGCGTTAATCGAACAAAGCGCTAGTGGTATGGGCAATGCTTATGCAGGAGGTGCTGCGATAGCAGAAGACGCAAGTACCATTTTTTTCAATCCGGCTGGGATGACGTATATAGAGAGCACACAAGCTGTTGGCGCATTGCACCTGATTAAACCTAATTCAGAGTTTAAAAACAAAGGATCTGACCCAGCTGCTGGCTTTCCACCAGCAGGGGATGAAGGCCCTAACGCTGGTAATTTGGCTTTCGTCCCTAATTTTTATTTTATGACAGCACTTACGCCAGCAATTAAAGTTGGTGTAGGTGTAAATGCGCCATTTGGGCTTAAAACTGAATATGATGACGGTTGGATAGGTCGTTTTCAAGCAGTTAAATCGGAAGTAAAAACCATTAATATTAACCCTTCTATTGCTTTTAAAGTGAATGATCAGCTATCACTTGGTCTCGGTGTCTCTGCAATGTGGACAGAAGCAACACTTACTCGACAGGTTAATCGTGTAGTTGCTGCTGAGTCAGATGTTGAAATTAAGGGAGATGATTGGGGTTATGGGTTTAATCTTGGTGCGATTTATCAAGCCACAGCTGACACGCGTTTTGGTGTGGCTTATCGATCAAAAGTAAAGCAAGAGCTTGAAGGTGAAGCTAAGTTTGGTGCGACACTTAGTACTAAAGATTCAGACGTTACTGCGAGTGTCGATTTGCCAGAAAGTTTCTCTGCAAGCGTATTTAGCAGAGTAAATGATAAATGGGATGTAATGGCTGATGTAACGTGGACAAGATGGAGTCGTTTTGAAGAGTTAAGAATTAAGCTTGACAGTGGTGCACCTGATGTTTTTACCGGGGAGAACTGGGAAAATACGATGCGCTACTCCATAGGGGTTAATTATCATTATAGTGATGCAATTAAATTGCGTGCTGGTTTAGCCTATGATGAAGAAGCGATTAAGGATGAATTCCGTACGGCTCGCATTCCAGGCAATGACAGAAAATGGGTGGCATTAGGTACTAGCTATACTGCTAGCCCGACTTCTAAGTTCGATATTGGGTACACGCATTTGTTTATTAGTGATGCTAAAATTAATGCTGTTGATGAACAGGACCCAACTGTTAATGGGAGGGTGCGTGGCGATTTTGAAGGAAGTGTTGATATTTTAAGTTTGCAATACACACATAACTTTTAATTCGATATTAAGCAGACTTACAATAAAAAAGAGGCTCAATAGCCTCTTTTTTATTGTAAGGTTGATTACTCAGCCACTTTTATTCGACTATGCTATTCAACAATATTATTCAACCAGCAAGTCTAACTTGCCCGGTACACCATTCATCGTGTCAGCATCTTCAAGTGGATCTCTGCGAGCTGAAATTATGGGCCATGTTTTCGCAAGGCGCTCATTTAGCTCAATAAAGTGTTGCTGGTCGGCTGGTACATCATCTTCGGCAAAAATAGCCTCAGCAGGGCACTCTGCAACGCATAGGGTGCAATCAATGCAATCATCTGGGTTAATCGCTAAGAAGTTTGGGCCTTCTACAAAGCAATCGACAGGGCAGACATCAACACAGTCGGTATATTTACATTGAATACAATTTTCGGTGACTACATACGTCATTTTCGTTCCTTTTTAAATCTTATGTAATGTTAATCTAATTTACGTTACTCGTGTTTATACAATCATGCCAGCGCCAACGGTATTGTTGGTGCTTTCATCAATCACAATAAATGCGCCTGTCGCACGATTTGTTGTATAACTGTCGACCATTAACGGTTGAGCGAGCTTAAAGCTGACACGGGCAATGTCATTCATTTTCAAATCATTCGTTTGTTGCTTTTCTAATGTGTTCACATCCACTTTATATTGAATCGCTACAATCTTCGCTTTTGATTCACGTGCCGTATGACGGACGATATATGTACGTGCTGGCGAAAGTGGTGTTTCTGATAGCCAGCACACGAATGCATCAATCTGCTTCACAGTTTGCGGTAAGTCGCTAGATTTCACAATCATGTCGCCACGTGAAGTATCAATTTCATCTTCAAGTAGCAATGTCACGCTTTGTTCCGTTGGTGCTGTTTGCAATTGCTCATCACCAATTTGAATCGCTTTTACCTTAGATTCATAGCCATTTGGTAATACAGTTACCGCATCACCTACTGAAACTTCACCAGACTCTACACGGCCCATAAAGCCTCTAAAGTCGTGTAGCTTTGCATCGACACTAGCATGAGGACGGCAAACAAACTGTACTGGAAAACGAAAAGCCTCTTCGGCTTCAGCATGCGCTACTGGTGCTTTTTCAAGCAATTCCAGTAATGAATCGCCTTTGTACCAAGCCATATTGTCTAAACGGTCGACTAACATATCGCCATTTAAAGCCGACATTGGGAGGAATTGAATATCACGCGCACCAGCTAAACCAATTTCTTTAGCGAAAGACATATAGTCTGAACAGATTTTATCGTAGTCATCTTGACTATAATCAACTAAATCCATTTTATTGACAGCAACGATAATGTGCGGAATACCTACCAAATGCGCTAAGTAGCTATGGCGACGTGTTTGTGTGAGTACGCCTTTACGAGCATCAATCAAAATAATCGCAAGGTTGGCGGTAGAGGCGGCAGTCACCATGTTGCGGGTGTATTGTTCATGGCCTGGCGCATCTGCAATAATGTACTTGCGAGTGCCTGTCGCGAAGTAACGGTAAGCCACATCAATAGTAATACCTTGTTCACGTTCAGCTTGTAGGCCGTCTGTTAGTAACGACAAATCAACTGTCTCCATACCGCGCTTTTTAGACGTGTTTGAAATGTTAGTCAGTGTATCGGTTAGGATTGTTTTGCTATCAAACAGTAAACGGCCGATTAAGGTGCTCTTACCATCATCCACGCTACCGCAGGTCATGAAACGTAATAAAGAATTTTCTTTTAGTTCTATGTTTTGCATATCGTTACTCATTAGAAATACCCCTCTTTTTTGCGTAGTTCCATACTGGCTTCAGAGGTTTGGTCATCCAAGCGGGTTGCACCACGCTCAGTAATCGTTGTTGTTGCTGTTTCAATCACAATTTTGCTGGTTGTATCTGCATCTGAGTAAACAGGCGCAGTACAAGTGATGTCACCAACGGTTCTAAATCGCACTTGTTTCCTCACAATTTCCTCACCATCTTTAGGCTTGTTAATCACATCGCCATTCGCTAGCTCAACGTTAGCTGGGATAATGTCACCATTACGGATGATCACATCACGCTCGTGTGAGTAATAAATGCTTGGGAGCTCTAAGTTTTCACGTTCGATGTATTGCCATACGTCCATCTCTGTCCAATTTGAGATAGGGAAGGCACGAATGTTTTCACCTTTGTGTGAACGGGCGTTATATAAGTTCCAAAGCTCAGGGCGTTGGTTTTTAGGATCCCATTGGCCAAACTCATCACGGAAACTCATGATGCGCTCTTTCGCACGTGCTTTTTCTTCATCACGACGTGCGCCACCGATGCAGCAATCAAAACCATGTTCTTCAATGGCTTCAAGTAATGTTACTGATTGATGCTTATTACGCGGCTCATCTGGGTGCTTCAGTACAATCGTACCGCGCTTCATAGAGTCTTCTAATGAACGCACGATTAAACGTTCGCCCATGTCTTTCACGCGGCGATCACGGAACTCCAATACCTCTTTGTAGTTATGGCCAGTGTCAATGTGCATTAAAGGGAAGGGGAAGCGACCAGGACGGAATGCCTTTTCAGCCAAGCGGACGATACATAAAGAATCTTTCCCGCCTGAAAATAGCAATACAGGGTTGCTGCATTGGCCAGCTACTTCACGAAGGATGTGAATCGCTTCAGCTTCTAGCCAATCTAAATGAGAGAGCGTTTTTTTAGTTGTCATATCTTTTAATATTTAATATTTAAAATTTAATTAGTTGAGTGGGTTTGACCACACTGCAAATTCATTACTACTTGGTTCTATAAAATGAAATCTTTTGCCACCAGGAAAGTCAAAAATCATCTTTCGTGATGATGCCAGAAGTATTCACAATCTTTTGGTAAGTCTCTTCAAGAGTCTTACTGTAAACACACTAATAAGGCTGCGCCATTTTGTGTTGTTAATGCTAGCTCTGATGCGAAAAACCGCCATCAAGGCCTTTGTTTTTAAAAGTCGTATAAGCTTCGTCAAAATTGGTAAATGACCAATTAAATACCGATTCAAAGAAACGTTTTGCCGCTGGAATGCCCTTTACAGGGAATTCAACGTAATTCAATTTTTCATGCTTACTCATTAGGCGGGTCTTATTGTTTACTTCTTAACGTGTAAACCACATTCCTTGCTGTTAGGGTCTTCCCACCACCAGCGGCCTGCGCGAACACCTTCACCCATGGCAACTGACCTTGTGCAAGGGCCGCAGCCAATGCTTGGGTAAAACGCGTCATGCAATTTATTGTAAGGCACATCGAACATACGAATGTAAGCCCAAACTTCTTGCTCAGACCAGCTGCTTAATGGGTTGAATTTTTCTAACTTGTTACCATCGTCAAATTCACGGATCGGTAAGCTAGCACGTGATGTTGCTTGCTCAGCACGCATGCCGGTAATCCAAGCTTGTTTGCCACTTAATGCACGCTTGAGCGGCTCAACCTTACGCATAAAGCAGCAAGCCTTACGAAGCTCAATGCTTTCGAAAAAAGCGTTGATGCCTTTTGTGCGCACATAATCTTCAACTGCTTCATGCTTAGGGAAGAACACAACAGGCTTCGTGTTGTAATTGCTTTCCACTTCAGCCATTAACGTGTATGTTTCAGCAGGTAGGCGACCAGTATCCAGTGAAAAAATCTCAATTGAGAGACTTCCCTTCATGATGATATCTGTTAGCACCATGTCTTCAGCGCCATAACTATTTGCAAAAGTGATATTACTCAGTTCAGCACCGGCATCTTTGAGTAATGCGAGCACTTCAGCACGCTTAGTCGTTACGCTCGCTTTGAGCGCATCGGTTAGCTCTGGCGTAGTTGCAGGGTTATTCGCCGCTGGTTTCAGCATATAGACGCCTAAATCCATTAACGACTGACTCTGCGCCATACTGGCACATCATCCGTTGCACTTTGATAAGGCTCAGTAAAGTCATTTAAACTCGCAATCGCTTCTTCTGCATTACGACCTTCTTTAATTTGATAGCTGTTAAAGCCAGAGCGTTTTAAGAAGAACAACTGGTCGCACATGATATCGCCAACTGCACGTAATTCATTCTTAAAGCCATAACGCGTGCGTAACAAGTTGCCTAAAGTAAAGTTACGGCCATCTGCAAAGATTTGCACGTAAACGGCAATCACCGGCAAGCTGTTTAAATCATCAAATGCTTCAGCTAGCGCTTCAATTGGCTCATGCGTTTGTAGCACAATGCCAATTTCACCAGCAGCCATACGACTTGCAAGCGCTTCTTTATTTGCCAACCAAATAGGGAGGGGCAGTAAGATTTTTCCTGATGCTGGAATTTCAGTGCCATCGATTTGTTTTTGCGTGAAAGTATCTTCGCCATGTAATTTAAACATCACAACTTTACCAGCTTGCTTACGGATTGGCTCGTCACCGTATAATGGAGGTATCACGCGTGTCCATTCGTCTTGAGCGATTTTATGGCCGATAATTAACTGGCTCATGCAGACTCCTTCTCTGCGTAAACATTGGCTTTGAACGGGTCAGCACTAACACGGCGAACCGTATCAATAAATTGCTCTTCATCCGTACGCTCATTGATATAGGTATCAATGAGCTTTTGAATCACTGCTGGCATCTCATCAGCGGCGAAAGAACGTCCAATGACTTTACCTAAGCTAGAGTCGTTACCTTTTTTGCCACCAATAGAGACTTGGTACCACTCTTCATCATCTTTATCGACACCTAAAATGCCGATGTGACCAACGCTATGGTGACCACATCCATTCATACAGCCTGAGATGTTGATTTCAATCTCACCAATGTCGTGCAAGTAATCTAAGTTATCAAATTGCGCTTGGATTGATTTAGCAATCGGTAAGCTTTTTGCATTAGCCAAGTTACAGAAATCACCGCCTGGGCAGCAAATCATGTCAGTCAACAAGCCAATATTCGCTGTTGCTAAACCAGCTGCGCGGGCTTTTTCCCAAACAGTAAATAAGTTGCTTAATTTCACATCTGCCAAAATCAAGTTTTGTTGATGTGAAACACGCAACTCACCAAAGCTATAAGCATCAGCTAAGTCAGCAGTCGTGTGCATTTGCGCACTAGATGCATCACCAGGCGCTTCGCCATGTGTTTTCAGTGACAATGTCACTGCACGATAGCCATCTGTTTTGTGTGCATGCACACAACGTTTTACCCATGAAGTAAAAGCAGGGTTGCTCGCAAGGTTCGTATCAAAGCTAGCATCAGTCGTTGGCAATGTTTCATAAGCCATCGGCTCGAAGTAAGCAGACACACGATCAAATTCTGCTTGTGTGATGGTTAGTGGGCCATCTTTCAAGTGCGCCCATTCTTCTTCAACTTGTGCTTTAAACGCCTCAATGCCCATCGCTTTTACTAAAATCTTAATACGCGCTTTATATGAATTATCGCGACGGCCATGAATGTTGTACGTACGGATAATCGCTTCAGCGTAGCTAATCGCATGCTGCCACTCAAGGTTCTCATGAATCACAGAACCCAAGATAGGTGTACGGCCTAAACCACCACCAACCCACATTTTGATGCGGATTTCGTCGTTTTCGTTTTTAAAGAATTCCATACCTATGTCATGCATTTGCACAACAGCACGGTCGTCTTTAGTACCAGAAACCGCAATTTTGAATTTACGTGGTAACAAAGCGAACTCAGGATGGAATGTACTCCATTGACGCATGATTTCAGCCATGGCACGTGGATCAAAAACTTCATCCGGTGCAATACCAGCAAACTGATCAGTCGTAATGTTGCGAATACAGTTACCTGACGTTTGAATCGCATGCATCTCAACGGTTGCAAGCTCTTCTAAGATATCAGGCACGTCTTCTAGTTTTGGCCAGTTTAACTGTAAGTTCTGACGTGTACTAAAGTGACCGTAGTCTTTATCGTATTTTTTAGCGATATCGCCTAACTTGTGCATTTGCGTACTAGAAAGTAAGCCGTAGGGCACAGCAATACGTAGCATTGGTGCTAAACGTTGGATATATAAGCCGTTTTGTAAACGGATAGGGCGGAATTCGTCTTCCGTTAATTCGCCAGCTAAATAACGGCGCGTTTGGTCGCGATATTGGGCGACGCGTTCGTTAACGAGTTGTTGGTCAATTTTGTCGTATTTATACATGTGTTTTGCTAACTTAAGTTAGCCCTCTATTTTAATCTAAATTGCCTTATTTAATAAGACCTTACTTGGTTTTTTTATGACGTTTTTCGATGCTTGATCTGCTTTAATCCAATGATGAGTACAAGAAAAGCGAGTCCAATGACAACATTCATTTCTGGAAATGCCAGTTTTTGGCCTACGTAGACTAATATCAATGCCAGTAATAATCGAATCCAATGTTCAGCGACTTTTGCGCTTAAGTGGCTGCCAATCCAAATGCCAGGAATTGAGCCAATCAGCAAAGTACCTAACAGTGAATAATCAACCGTACCTAAGCTGACATGACCTAACCCCGCAACTAATGTAAGCGGTACCGCATGCGCGACATCAGTGCCAATAATTTTAGTAATCGATACTTTCGGATAAAGAATCAATAAAGCAGTGACACCTAATGCGCCAGCGCCAACTGAGGTCAACGTGACCAAAGAGCCTAGAGCAGTACCTAGCAACACAGTGAGTGTTGGTGCGTTTTTTGTGTTTACCCAATGCCTGCTTTTAGAAAGGCTGGCCAGCTGTTTGCGAAAGATAACAGAGAGCGCGGTTAGCATTAGCGCAATGCCTAGCCAAAACTTAATGGTTGCCACGACGCTTTCTGAGGCGATATTCATATTGCCAAGTAGGACAGTAGTGAGGATGGAGGCCGGAATGCTACCAAAAGCCAGTAGTCTAACGATGCGCCAGTCAATATTGCCAAGCTTACCATGCGCAAAAATGCCTGCAGATTTAGTAATAGCTGCATACAGTAAGTCAGTCCCAACGGCAACAGCGGCAGGTTGGTTAAAGAAAATCAGTAATATAGGTGTCATTAAAGAACCGCCGCCCACGCCTGTAAGGCCGACAAGCAGTCCGACAATGAAACCAGCTAAAATGTGAAAAATATCCATACTTACTTATGCGCTATTTAATTCGAGTTTTTAATGTAAAAGCTATTACGTTAGATTCAATTTCTTACAGGCGCGTAATATAGCAGTTTTTTATATAACCATTTAATATTGTTTTATTATTTAATTATGTTATTTTGTTATATAGAATCCCTATCTTCTTTAAAGAAGGCATTTTTAAAACATTACGCTTAAATAATCTATGAAATTACACCAGCTAAAATATATACACGAAGTGGCACGACAAGGGTTTAGTGTCTCAGCTGCTGCGGAGGCTTTGCATACTTCGCAACCCGGCGTGAGCAAGCAAATTCAGTTGCTGGAAGAAGAGCTGAAGCTACAAATATTTCAGCGTAATGGTAAGCGGCTGACGGGTATCACAGAGCCTGGTAAAAAGATTCTGAAGCTAGCGGCTAGCGTGATATTTGAGTTAGATAATATCAAACGTGTCGGCGATGAATTTAGCAAGGATGCATCAGGTATGTTAACGATTGCGACGACGCATACTCAGGCACGTTATAAATTGCCTGGGGCTATTCAGCAGTTTATGCAAACTTACCCGCAAGTGAAGCTTAATATTCACCAAGGCAACCCAACGCAAGTGACTGATTGGGTGGCAACAGGGGAAGCTGATGTTGGTATTGCCACTGAGTCGATTGGACAAGAGGAACGTTTAATCTGCTTGCCTTGCTATGAGTGGAATCGTAGCGTTGTTGTACCCAAAGGCCATGATTTGGAGAAACAGCCATTACTCACATTGCAAGATATCGCTGACCATCCATTGATTACTTATGATTTTGCTTTTACAGGCAGTACCACCGTCTCGAAAGTTTTTCATGATGCAGGCGTCACGCCCAATGTGGTGCTGACAGCCATTGATGCTGACGTGATTAAAACATACGTTAATTTAGGCTTGGGTATTGGTTTGATTGCCAATATGGCTTTTGATGAAAAGCGAGACGAGGGCTTGGTTTGTCTTGATTGCAGCCACTTATTTCCACAAAGCACAACGCATCTAGGCATACGGAAAGATACTTTTATGCGCGGCTATCTCTATGACTTTATTGGTATGTTGTCGCCAAAGTTTGATCGTGCAGCAATAGATGAAGTATTTAAGATAACGCGTTAGAATGAATACCTATTTTCTGAGAGAAGGTAATATGTTTCGAAACTGTTTTATTGCACTGTTTGCGCTTACTGTTATTGGATGTGATAACAACCAAACTCACGACACTGAATCTGGCACTGAGGCCATCAGCACCGAATCGACCAGTGCTAACCTTGGTATAGACCCTAACAGCGCCTTATACGAAGTGGCTGTGCAAGATGGCGTGAGTTATCAAGACGTGGTGGATAGTTTGAAAAGTATCTCGGAAGGCATGAATTTCGTGAATCCCGCCAACTTTCCCATTGGTGAACACATGAAGCTGCGCGGCATTGATCCGCAAGGTATTAAAGAAGTCCGTTCTTTTTGTAACTTAAGTATGGGAACGCAAATCATACTCGACCATCCTGAGTTTCTCGTGTTTACGCCATGTCGCATTGCGATTTATGAAAAGCCTGACGCTAATAAACAACTCAAATTATTCATTGGCTTAGATAGGCCAACGTATGATTTAAAAAGCATTAAAAACCCAACTAAACGTGCTCAACAATCAGCTCAGGAATTAGAGGATGCCTTAATTCAGTTAATGCATCGCGCTAGCAAAGGTGATTTTTAATGTCTAAACAGACAGCGACGTTTTTTGAGCGGAACTGGGTGAAATCCTTGTTGAAGCATAGTGTGGTGGTCGTGAGTTTAATCACGGCGTTTGTAGGTTTAAGTTATAACTCATGACAAGCGAACCAAAATGAAGTGAATCAAAATATTTGGGTTGCTGCATTTGAAGTACTTAAAAACTTAGGCGAGTTACAAACGATTGTGAATTACGCACATTTTACAAGTGATTCATCACGCGGCAATCCAATCGAAGGCTGGAAGCACGTCACAATGGTGCGTGATTTAAGTCACTTACTTAAACCCGCTGCAAAACAAGAAAGCCAGCTGTTATACAACGCCTGGGAACAAAAATTGGGAGCAAATGGCGGCTGATGTAAAAACAGAGCAACAAATTAGTCAACAGGTTACAAAAACAAGAGAAGCTGTTTTAGGTACGATAGACGCTTCCGAACAACAGAAAGACACCTTCATCGATGGTGGAATCGATTTTAATTGCTAAGAACTTACAATCCAAAGGTCTAGAAAACAGTACCTTTTTATTACCCAAAATGGCCAATCGCTACGGCTTGATTGCAAGTGCATCAGGTACAGGTACAGGTAAAACTGTCACGCTACAAATGCTAGCAGAAGGACTTTCTTAAGCGGGTGTGCCCGTGTTTATGGCGGATGTGAAGGGTGATTTATCTGGCATGAGCCAGCCAGCAGATGGGAATAAAAAAGTAAAAGGGCAGGTTGAGCTGCTGGGTACTATTTTGGGTAAATGCTAGACTTCTTAATCTATGCAAAAAACGCGTAGGGTTGCAGTGGTATACTTGCCTCAGGTGATGACTTAGACGTACTATAGTTTTAAACATTTAAAGGTTTCAGATATAAAAATATGTTGAGTGATATTGAGATAGCACAGGCAGCCGAGCTAAAGCCTATTCAAACGATTGCAAAGTCAATTGGCTTTGCTGATGCCGATTTAATTCCTCATGGCCACCATATTGCCAAGCTCAGCTATGCAGGCTTAAGTCAATTGCAAAACAAGCCCAATGGCAAACTTATTTTAGTGACTGCCATTAGCCCAACACCAGCAGGCGAGGGCAAAACCACCACCACGGTTGGGTTAACTGACGCCTTAAATTATATCGGTAAGAAGGCCATGGTTTGTATTCGAGAGCCATCTTTGGGGCCTGTTTTTGGCATGAAAGGCGGGGCGACAGGTGGTGGTTATGCACAAGTCGTACCAATGGAAAACATCAATCTACATTTCACGGGTGACTTTCATGCAATTGGTGCGGCGAACAACTTATTAGCGGCATTAATCGACAACCATCTCCACCATGGTAATGCGCTTGATATCGACATCCCATCCGTTACATGGCGCCGCTGTCTTGATATGAATGATAGAGCCTTACGCAATGCTCACTTAAACCAAATACGCCATGAAACAGATACTGGTTTTGATATTACGGTTGCTAGTGAAGTGATGGCGATTTTCTGTTTGGCGGAAAGTTTGGATGATTTAAAAAACCGTTTAGGGCAGATTCAAATTGCGACCAGTCAGTCAGGCAAAGCGGTTTTTGCCAGTGATATTCAAGCAGAAGGAGCGATGACGGCTTTACTCAAAGATGCATTTCAGCCGAATTTGGTGCAGACTTTAGAGGGTAACCCCGCAGTGATTCATGGCGGACCTTTTGCCAATATCGCGCATGGCTGCAATTCTGTCGTGGCAACTAAGGCTGCGCTTAAATTAGCGGACTATGTTGTAACTGAAGCAGGTTTTGGCGCTGATTTAGGCGCTGAAAAGTTCTTTGATATTAAGTGCCGCCAATCTGGTTTGCAACCCGATGTTGTCGTATTGGTTGCCACAGTTAGAGCGTTAAAGTATCACGGCGGTGTAGAGTTGGATGAGTTGAATCATGAAAGTGTTGATTGTTTAAACAATGGAATCAATAATTTAAAAAGACATATTAATAATTTACATGAATACTTTGGCATGCAGGTGATTGTGGCGATTAACCACTTTACGAACGATACGCCAGCAGAAGTTGGTGCTTTAGAAAAAGCGGTCTCACCATTGGGATGTAAAGTTGTCGTTTGTAAGCACTGGGCGGAAGGTGGCGCAGGCGCGACTGATTTGGCGTATCAGGTAGTAGCTAGTATCGAACAAAAACAATCTCAATTTAAACTGCTTTATCCCAATGACGCGTCATTGCTAACGAAGCTAGAAACCATCGCAACCAAGCTATACGGTGCTGCTGGTGTTGAGCTCAGTGATGAGGCACAACGACAATTAGATGCATTAAGTGTTGATTACCAGCACTTACCCATTTGTATTGCTAAAACGCAGTATTCGTTTTCATCCGATGCGAAACTACGTAATGCGCCAACAGGACACACGCTAGCGGTGAAAGCTTTGCGCTTATCACGTGGTGCTGGCTTTATCGTGGCACTGTGCGGCAACATTATGACCATGCCAGGCTTACCTAAAGCACCTGCTAGTGAGCATATAGACGTCAATAATGCAGGGATTATTACAGGGCTGTCTTAAGCTTTAAATACGTAAAGCAACATGCAAATCATCCAACATGGCGGCACCGCCGAGCAAACGATTAATAAATCTAAATTTCTAGCATGGGTAGCACATTGTCAAAGCGAGAAAGAAGTGGGCGCATTTTTGCGCGCCATTGCTTCACAACATCAAAATGCCAGCCACTTAGCGTATGCTTTCCGCATAAAAACACCTGATACTATTGTGCCTAGGTTTTCCGATGCGGGCGAGCCTTCTGGTACGGCAGGTATGCCAATCTTGCAGCGTATAGAAGGCTTAGACTTGATTAACGTCTGTGTAGGCGTTATTCGCTATTACGGCGGCGTTAATTTAGGCAAGGGCGGCTTAGCCCGCGCCTATGGCGGTACAGGGAAGTTAGCACTTGATGCTTCAACCGCCATTGATTACGTCGAAATGCAACAATTAGCACTCACAATAGAATACAATCGCTTAGATGCGTTAACCAAAGCCTTGTCACAAATTAATGGTGAAGTCTTGGATAAGCAGTTTGATGAAAAAGTCCATGTGGTTGTTAGCCTACCATTAGCCGAAGAACAAGCCTTTATAAAGAGATTTGCAAGTGAATATGAAGATTAATGCCGTAACCAAAATCGAAATTGCCGCTTGGCTCATCATGGCAGCAGCCATGCTTTATGTGCTGAACTACAATTTATTGCCAGGGCTTTTAGCCGGATTGTTGGTTTTTGAGTTGGTACATATTATTTCACCCTATATCGCGAAAAAATTTCCTGGCTTAGGCTATTTTTCTAAAGTCATTGCCATTGGCTTGCTAGCTGCCTTTATCGTGGGCTTATTAACATTGGTGGTTTTAGGTTTAATTGCTTTTTTTAAATCGAATTCAGGCAGCTTAACCAATCTGATTGGCAAGATGGCACAAATCATTGAGGATTCACGTAGCATATTGCCTGATTGGATAGACTCGCGCCTACCTGCAGATGCCGTGGTGTTGCAACAGATGGTCACTGAGTGGTTACGTAATAATGCATCGAGCTTGCAGTTCCTAGGCAAGGAAGCTGGGCGTTATGTCGCCCATATGATTATCGCCATGATTGTCGGAGGTATGTTGGCATTGCGCGAAGTCATGACGGAAGATCACTACAAACCATTTGCTAAAGCGATGGTTCAACGGGTAAGACTGTTCGGGTGCGCATTCCGTAACATTGTGTTTGCACAGGTCAGGATTTCTACCATCAACACCGTATTTACAGGTATCTACTTGGCTATTATTCTGCCTTCAGCTGGCGTGGATCTGCCTTTTGTTAAAACCATGATTATGATTACCTTTATTATTGGTTTGCTGCCTGTTGTGGGTAACCTGATCTCAAATACAGTGATTGTGATTGTTAGTATGAGTCATTCGTTTGGGGTGGCTTTGGGATCGTTACTGTTTCTCGTCATTATTCATAAGTTCGAATACTTCTTAAATGCACGCATCGTAGGCGGGCAAATTAGAGCGAATGCATGGGAGCTATTAATTGCGATGGTATTAATGGAAGCTGCATTTGGTATTGCAGGGGTGGTGGCCGCACCAATTTACTATGCTTATATTAAAAGCGAGCTCAGAGAACGAGAGTTGATTTAAGGCTTGCTCAACAAACGACTTGCTTAAGCGTGCCAAAGGTAAGCGGCTAATGCAACGGCGAGCATCGCAATCGAAATAAATGAAATAAAAGCAATCGTGCTTGAGCAAGCGGAAGACAATTGTGAATCAGAAAGTGTTGCTAAAAATCGTCTATGTTAAATCGCTGCTGTAACAATAGCCAATGAGCCGATCAGTACAAACGCAATACCAAGTACTGAAGAGAGTGGCGAGCTAACACTAGAAACTAGTGCAGGAGACTCTAGCGCAACCAGTTTGATAAACAAACCAAAGCCTGAAATCACAAAGCCTAATGTTATAATCGTCAAGCTTGTCCGTAACCAAGCCAACAAAGTGCGTTCTGTCGCAAAAAATACTCGAGGGTCACAAGGTTCAGTTGTCATTTTTTATCTCAATAATCATTTAATTTATACGCGTTCAGATGCCACTTAGTTGTGCATGCTTAACCTTTTCACTGGATGCACCTTGGTTGTTAGGGGTACATTCAAGGTTAATCTCGTCTAAGCAAAACCTTTTGTTTGATGCGAGCTTTTGAAATTGCATGCGACGCTTTGTTTTCTCATAAACATTGATGCCTGTAACGGTCTTTTTTGACCTGCTACATAATCAATACTGTATTCAGTCGCATCACCGCTAATGCGCTCCAACTTCATTTTATCAAACCCAGTAAGGCGGAATCGCGCATCTTCATAGCGAAAATTAAACGTATGTTTGGTTGAGTTATAGATTATATTGCAATTCATTTTGTAAAGAAATTTCACCTTAATTTGGCCACCATTTGTTTTAATTTCACCTGTTTCAATAATCGGATCGGCTAAATGGGGCTTATTCATGACATGCTCAATAGAAAGGCCATTTTCAACATTAACTACTTCATCATACCAGCCTATATTTGGAATAAAATCAGCATTTCTCTAGGGTTCATATTCAATATTTTAGGACCGATTACGGTATTTTTTTTCAAATAAGACCGGTCTATATTTTCAACCACCATAATGGCATCATCCTTGCCATCACGGTTGATATCCCCCAAAGTGTAATACACCAGAATCCAACTCTTTGGCGCCATACCATCAATCATCTCAACCTCAACTGTGGCAAAGGCAGTCGTCACGTTTAGTAAAAACGTAATGATTAAAATAGATGTTAATGAGCGCTTCATGATTGAACAAAAAGCATATCATGGGAATTTAATTTTTTCGACAATCTACTTTAAAACCAATTGGATAATGAAGGTTCTTATTGGTAAATGTTGTTTTTTGACACGCATGCTACATGCGGGGTGATGTGTAACGTTTAAATTAAGGGGCTCCGTTGGGGGGATTGTCCCAGTGAGAGAAGTAAACGACTTAGTGTGCTTGTTAGACCTTTTCTATCCGGTTATATTCGAATAAGTAGTTCGTTCTTTTACACAAAGAAACGAGCATTAACATCAAGGGCACTTCAATCAATACACCCACTACCGTTGCTAATGCCGCTCCCGATGACAAACCAAAAATGATAACGGCTGTAGCAATCGCCACTTCAAAGTGATTTGATGCACCTATTAATGAAACTGGCGCTGCATCTTGATAAGAAAGTTTAAACCATCTTGAAAGGACGAAGTAACCTAGCGTAAATATGAATAATGTTTGAATGGTTAATGGTATTGCTATCCAAAGAATGGTTAAGGGGTTCTCAATGATAACTGCACCTTTGAACGAAAATAGGAGAATGAG